>Ga0209489_101279_pt1 | contig 51374 bp, 19 predicted proteins | sample SiratrowhiteBW_FD_187527 | JGI IMG/M metagenome (GOLD analysis project Ga0209489, IMG submission 187527) | Root nodule microbial communities of legume samples collected from California, USA - Siratro white BW (SPAdes) (version 2) | ecosystem: Host-associated > Plants > Roots > Nodule | place...
AAAAAAAAAAAAAAAAAAAAAACTTTGAAATGGACAATTTGGAAACTAATTCTAGATCTAAAAATAAATTCCGAAATTATTCATTTCAAAAGTATTTTTTTAACACCTTTATTTTCGGAATGGACAATTCCAAAAACTATTTTTTACACCTTATCTCACATAGTTGACATGGCGGTGGACAGCGATAACGGCAGCGACAAAACCTTCTCAAAGTGGCGGCTAGTTACGGTGGCGGAAGGGATGAAGGATACAATGGTCTGCCCAATAAAATATGAAGGGCAGGAAAAATTTTAAATGTATAAAGGTGACCCAAAAAATCATGAAGGTGCCGTCGTCAAGGCAAAGAAAAGTCAACCCAGCAAAACTGATTTCCCAAAAGCCCATTTTGAAGCCCAACATACCAAACCGTTCTCAAAATTCTTCCAAACCCATCCAATAACCGATATAAAATTTGTCCTCGTGTATCTATTTTGAGAAGTTCCAGTAATTTTATTAATGAATTTAAATTTCACTCCTTTTCACAAAATTAACTAATAAAATTTGTTTGCATTGTATGTTATAATTGAATTTATCTTTTTTAATTTATGTAAGATGTTCAACCGCGGATTAAAAGTACATATAGAAAAAAAATGTGCACTTTACATTTATTTATACAGTATAAAACTTGTGTTTTGTTGTTTATTTTGAATTCCAAACATCCTATTTTTAATATGAATTATTATGTTAAAACTTATTAAGAATTGCTTAAAGCAATGTCAATACTAATATCAGTACGAAATCAGTCCATGGAACATTAACAAATACAAAACAAATGAAAATGAAACATTACAACATATTGACAAAATAATAAAATATGCAAAAAATAAATATCTTTTTTTACTCATAACTAGAGTTGGATATTTGCAGTTAAACTCGCGAGCTGTCCATCTAACTTACAGTGTCTCGCTCGAGCACTTGTAAGTTTATAACCAAACCAATTATAAAAAGAACACACCTTTAAAGTTTAAATTAAAATATTTAATATATTTTAAATCTCTTTTTTTTCACTATTTATGATGTGCTGTATTATAAATGAGGTAGACCCTCTCCAATTGAGACAAAGTGGAGAGTGTACAGTTTTAAAATATCTTCATTCATTAATGATTTCGCTATATTTTTTAATGCTAAAATTAGAAAATATTAAAACTAAGTTAACAGTTGATATTTCATTAGATTATGTCAAAATTTGAGAGGATTGTAGTTCGAAGTGAAAGAACCTTTAGAGGGAAAATTTGAAAGAACCAAATATTAAGATTAAATTAAACATTGTTAATTACAAAATTGATGTTATTTTGTATATTGATATATTATTTAATGTTCAACACATATTCCACTTAAAATTATATTCGAAATTTAGGTGGATGTTGATAGGATTTAAACTTGTCTTTTTCTACACTTTAAAGATATTTTGTAATAGTATTTGTAACACTCTCTTATCTAAATACAAACCAGACAAAAACTTTTAGAAAGAAAGTGAATAAAAACAGTCTTAGTTCATATTCTTCACATAACATCTAAAAAATCAACGAATAAATGTCATTGTTTTATTAAGTGAGTGTTTGAGTTGTTATAAAGTCTCTTTCATGTATTCAATTTCTACATGTCTACGGAAAGTGCTATAGGGAAGGGAGAAGAATTGTGAGTGAATGAGAAGGTGAGGAGATAAAGAAAGGGGAGAGAAAATTTTTAAAGTGATAAACTATTTTTTTTTTTTAAATAACAGTCAAAAGTATGGGTAAGTTTTGTCCTAATTACAAATTCTGAGTGTTTTTTTATCTGGCATTAAGTTTCCATAATATATAAAGTAACAATTTACATTATATATAAACCGAAATAGCACTATAATTTTGAGGGGAAAATAATACTAAAAATACCTATAAAATTGCATTGAAAATTTATCCTTCCATCCTTTTTTCTATTTTATCTTGTTATAATAATGCAAATTGATTATTAAAGTGTTATGAACATAATATACAATATGTGCTTTCTTATTATAAAATTTAATACTAATCGTAATATAAAAATATGTTGTTCACACTCTTAACATTGTTAAAGAAATATGAAAATACAATTCATTTAATAAAAAAATTATTTGTCTTGGCAATGCAAAATAATTGTATGCCATCATTTAACTAAAATCTTTGATTAGATAACTTTTGACATTATTTTACATTTTTAAGGTCTACTATCTTTATCTCATAAAACTGTAATATAATTTTTTATGTATAGATTAAAAAATAGTAAATATACTTTTTTTGTGATAAATACTAAAAATAATCTTACTTTTCTTATAAAAATAACCTTATTTTCTTAAAAGATATATTTTTATTAAGATAAAAAATAGTTACTTTAAAGATAAAATAAGAATATAATAAGTTACTGATTTATTAAAAATTAAAAGTCAGTCATTTTTTTAAAAGACTATTTCACGAGACACAGATAGAGTTACATCTTTCTTATAAAAATAAAAAAATTACGAAGTCGGTAAAATATGAATGTTCAATTTAATAGAAAAAAAAAAACAAGAGAAAGGAAAGAGAAGAGCATAGAAACACAACTTGTTTAGTTAAAAAAAATAAATGAAAAATAAGACAATTTTATTTATTATTAATAATATTATTTTTATTAATTTTTATTGTAATAAAAACTATCATAATAAATTATGATGTTTTATAATTAATATTTAGAAAGAACCCTTATTATTTTAACAACATACAAACAGTTTTTTCTTAAAAGTAGGCTATGAAACTATAAAACTTTCTTTCATTAATCCCTCCAAATCAGCTTAAACAAATGAGAACCATTCTCTCTAACTCTCTTATTTTCATCAAATGCAATATTCCATGCTGCAAGCAGCAGATTAAGTTATTATATTTTGATAGTGTCCGCTTAATAAAATTCAAATTTAATCAATCGGATAATTAATTGTCTCTTTCGGATGATTTCGTGCACACCTAAAATGAACCAAATCACCTTCAAAACTTGCCTTTTGAAGGTTCTTTTTGCTAAAAGTGGTTTTAGGACGTGGCAAAATCTGTGTGGTGAATGGAAGGGGCAGTGCATGGCGTTCACCTCAAGAGTTGAGTAGTAAATCGTTGACCTCTCATGCTGTTGCCCCTGTCCTTTCAAGGATTAGTTGAGAACAACTAAGAACCAGAACAACACATGAACAGTACCCCAAACCCAATGGATTGTGACCCTTAAACCAATCTTCTTACATTATTCATTGTCCCAAATCCTAGTAATTTCATCTGGGTTTTCTTCAAAATCAGTTTTTTCTTTTTCCCGTTCTGCATTTCCCCTGCCCCATTTGTTCTTGTCTCGCTTCTTCTGTTTTTAGAAGCTTCTTTTGTTGATCATCACTCATGTGGGATATTTAAGGTGACTACTTTGACAACCCATATTTCCCTCCTTGTAATTTTGGTATGCTTAGTCAGATATTACTAGCACTTCTGTTATTTTCTACATATCCTCGTAATCTTTACATTCTGAATTTGACTGCATTTCTGTTTATTTCGCATATCTTTATTTGTTGTCTATGTTTTATGTTTAATTGGAGGGAGTCCTGTTGTTGATCAATTTGTAATGTTGAACGGTTAAAGTAAAAGGGTATTCTGCAGTCATATAAAGGTTTGCAGGTTATTTCCTAAGTGCGTGTTTCGTTAATGGTTAAGACTCATTGGTTAAATGCTTGTCTTTCACAACTTTTATTCGAGGAGTAGTTTGTAGAGTCGAGAGGAAAACAAATGCGCTGTGAAAGTTACTTTCTAAACTTAATGTATGAAATGTAGCTCAGACATATACTTAGCTTGATGGTTTTCTTACGGATAAAACTTTGGTGTAGCACTTTTGGTGCTAAATACACGGAACGCTGATCACCGTCTATTTAGGATATCAAAGTTAACAGATGATTGATATGGAATTTTCCTCTTGTAGTTTACTGTGCTTAGTATGTTATTTATACTCTGTACTAGTAATGTACTATCATGACGAAGCATCTTGTCCAAAGAGTGAATTTCAGTATTGAATGATATGTTATACTCCGTCTCTGCTCTGCTATATAGTGTTTTCTCATAGTCAAACCCGTGGCTAAAAGATGAGAAGGGAATGTTTAATACAAGGGATATAGTGTGCCACTTTTCTACTAGTAATTTAATTTCTCAAGAATTAATTCAGTGCTGATATTATCTTCACAAGTTCTACAACAGACTTATGGCTTTACTAGTCCATAATAGACACTTAAATAGCAAGCTTCCCCTGCATTATTTCATGCCGGCTTTGAAGTAGTATGTGTTACTAGTTTACATTCCATCGGATGTTCTGTACTGGAGTATCTAAAAGAGACGTTATTTGTTATTGAAAACTGCAAGATCTACACTTATTCGTACGTTACAGGGTGTATTGATCAAACATGCCTTATTATGTTAGGCAAGCTCAGATTTCTTTTGAATTCCAACTTTTAAATTCGCAGTTAAGTTTCTTATATTATTGAAATTTTATTAATTTTATTCTACTTTTAGAAACTTCAGCAGATCTATTACGCTCCCAATATGACAGACACAGCACTGATATTTTCCTTTAAATTAAAATTGAAGTAGTAGCTATTTTAATATGACAAGTTTATGCTATCTTGTAGTCATCAATGAAGTTTGGATTGAGTAGTTGTTGATTTTGGTGGTTGGTACTGATAAACTAACTGGCTTCCATTGGTTCTCATGAACACTATATTAGGCACTAGTTTTTACCGAATTGAGATTGCCATGTTACCAAAACATTAATTGTATGCTCCATTATTGATTGATGTATTAATAAGGCTAACTTGTTTTTTTCCAACATTTCTGTTTTAGTTTTTTTGATTTGAATTATGTTCTTTGACAGTCACAGGATTATTGTTATGGCAGTTGCTCCTGCTGAGAGTATTGCCTCATTGAGTAACGATCTCTTCTACGACATATTACGACGTCTCGACGGCCTTACGTTGGCTTGTGCAGCTTGCACTTGTGCATCATTTTGTTCCATCTCAAAAGAAGAGATTTTATGGGAAAATGTGTGTTCCTCTATGTGGCCTTCAACAAACAGGGAAGATGTCAAAATATTAATATCTTTTATTGGAGGATTCAGAAAATTCTACGCAGATTGTTTTCCTCTTCCTCTTATTGTTATCAAGGAGGTTGAAGAGTATCAATGGAACAGCTATTTTGAGTACCCTGATGATTGGACTGAGGCTGAACATTATGGGGAAATGAATGAATTGGAAAGCATCTCTCCATCCGATTTTGTTTCCATTGTGGATATCAAGTTTAAGGAGAAACCAATCTGCTCCAAAGTTCTATGGGGAATTCCAAACGCAAATGGCTATAATGGGTGGTTCTACAACTGTCCTTTTCGGATTGATCTTCTCAGTTGTGCTGATAGAGATGATAACAATGATGGTGTGGTTACCCTTTCTGTTTCTGATGGACTGCCACCAATTACTTCTATTGAAAGGGAAAAGAAAGATGGGAAGCTATGGCGGGAACTTCGTGATGGTCTCTTGCTTAGTTGGATCATAGTAAACAAGAAAATTAAGCAATCTGCTAATCTTGCTAGCTGGAGCCCTCTAGACGGGCAAAGACATTGGCCAACAGATAAGGATTTTGTCTTTCGTTTTGGATCTGTTCTCTCTGCCAAGGACATTCTTCCTTCTCAAGTAGTGCAGTGCATCCTCATTATGAAGTTTAGAGTGGTTCACACTGAACAAGAGGGGGTTCAAACAACTCTTAGATCAACAGAGCTGAGTATGCAGTTGGAAGACATGGAAGGTGCGCATGTTAATGGGAGGAACAGTTTGCTTATTCTCAAGAAAGCACTCAGTTGTCGAAGAAGTAAAAATTATAGTGAAGTACGTGAATCTTGTCTTGCATACTCAAAAGTGCAAAATAAGTTAAAAGAGGAGAAGATTAGAAACGAAAGTAGAATTGATACAATTTGTATTCTAAGTAGCATTGTTGCTGTAATGACATTCTGGTACTATGTTTTGTGATATGGTAAGACATTGCTCATTTTACCGAAATAAGCTAAGGTTGATCTATCATATTATCAACTTTGGCACTCCTCTTATGTAACATATTCCAAAATAAAGTAACTAATCAATGAAGCTTCTTGGTTCGAACCTTTTGCAAATTGAGAGTATCAGCGGGAGCTGGTATTACCAAAATGTTTGACTCTTTGGAAACTCTTTCACTATGTTCTTCAAAATTTGGAATACGTAATATGAGAATTTATTCACTCTACCTACCAATTTACGTACTCAGAGATAATCTTCTCCAAAATAAACCATCATCTTAGCTAGTTTAACTTCCAGAATTAACTTAATTATATGTTTATGTTATCTAACACTTGTTCAACTGTTTATCTTCTGGCATACTAATGCAGGAATATAGACCTATCTGACTTGACCTTTTCTTGATGTATACTAAAAATATATATTTCATATCAAATTAAGTTATTGAAGTTTCACATTTGTGCTTGTAATTTAGTTAGCCTTCACATAGCAAATTGAAATCAAAATGAGAGTTGATCATGAACGAATAGAATAGGTAGTATTTGACTTCATCACTAAGCATATTTGTGGTACACAAACAGATTTATTGCTTAGAAACGGTTCTTTCTGGTGGAAACATGAAAACAACAGTTCTGTATCTCTAATCGTCAAAAGGGTACTGCTCATACCTGATTGTACAATCATGCAGCACCGAGCGAGCTCCTATACGGTTGGGACATGTGTTGAACATGGCTGTTTTAGCAACAGCAAGGCAGGTTTTGCAGTCAGAGGTTGTGAGATTAAGGTTGCAAGCAGCATGTCCGTAGGCAAAGGCATTAGGATATGGAGAAATATTGTAGTAATCGTAATTTTTCTGCGTTGGAGTCTCTCTCTCCAATTCTCCAACAACATATGATAAACTGACAGCAAAAGGATCACCTGAGGTGTACCCACCAACGTTGCACAGAATGGTAGTGATGTTGGTGTTCACAACACTGTCAGCAACACTCCACAGGCACAGCAAAACAATCGTAGCTGCTGCAATTTCTGAAGAAATGCCCATCTTAATATTATGCCCTTCCATTAATTTCAACGACACACTTTATATTTTTTGGGTAGGTTTGAGTCTTCTTCACCGATTTATTTGTAATTTCTCTTCTGATCAAGTTGCAGTTTTCGTGTTTTGTCTTCATTCTCGTTCCAATATTCAATAACTACTTAATTATCCTTTCTTGGAATACGATTCGTTGTCCTCTTTTTCTTATACGTCTTTCTGTCGGCTAATACCGTGTGGCTGACACTATGATTAACAAACTAATAGTTGATTAGTGACTGTTAATCTCTTGAGCAAAGAACATAAACTTATGCATCATTAATCATAAGATAAGAGAAGTCATAAAATAATTAATACTACCCGTTTTCGTCTACTATCTATACGAGTAAATTAATCCATGTGGAAATTACTTAAGTGACTTCTTCCTTCTGTGGACACCTTGCCAAAATTTTGGATTATGTCTTTTTACAGGTCCTTAATCAACACATAACATGTTTTTAGTTTATCTTTTATATTATAATTTATGGTAAAATTAAAATCAGTTTAAACTTTTAATATAAAATAAAACAATAATTTTAATAGGCATTAACTCGTGTAGGAAAGAGGTACTTCACTAGTTACATCTAAAAGCTTCCGTATTTACTTTCATCACAATCCGTAAAACTTTGAAAGTCTATCGATTGTATTTTGGAGTTCGCTTCATTGTTACATACTTATCTACTGGCCTTATATTTTTTTATTTATTGAACTTGTTCCTACAGCCTAAGGGCAGAGAACAATAAAAGTTCTTGCAGAGCCTTGAGGCTGAGAACAAGACTTCCAGGTACCAACTGTTCTGATCTCTCTGCAAATTGCTATTCTCCGATCGTCGGGGAAAAGGGAAGACTCTCGTCGGAAGTACTCTACTCTCTCACTGGTGTTCTCCATTATCAGAAGTACATAATATATATTACGGTAGATTTTTCCAAAAGTCCTTTAGTTATACTTACTATTTTCTATTTATACTGTTATGCATGGCGTTATGAGGAAGACGTATAGCCTCTTGGCCCTTAGAGATATGATGACTACTCTGCACTTTGTCAGAGGGAAGACGTGCAGTCTCCCTTGCATGAGGTTGCTGTTCTGCACAATGTCAGAGGGAAGACGTGTAGTCTCTTCTGCACAAGGTAGGCGTGTGGTATCCTCTTTGTCAGGTAATGCAAGCGCCGTTTATTGGGATTTGTTCCTTTGTCAGATGTAAGGTGCCTGTTCCCAATGCAAAGGAAATGGAGATGTTGGTTCGTTGGTATTGGCTTGGTACCTATCGTCCTGGGTACTTGTCAGCTTGGTTACTTGTTGGCCTGACACTTGTCGGCCACTCTTGTAGGCCTAGGCACTTGTTGGCCTGGTTACTCATCAGCCTGGTTGCTTGTTGACCTGGGTACTTGTCGGCCTGGTTACTTATCGACCTGGCACTTGTCGGCCATTCTTGTAGGCTCAGGCACTTATCGGCCTGGTTACTCCTCAGCCTGGTTACTTGTCGGCCATACTTGTAGGCCCAGACACTTATCGGCCTGGTTACTCCCCAGCTTGGTTACTTGTCGGCCATACTTGTCACTGGCCATACGGTACAAAACTTTTTTTTTTTCAAGTTATTTAGATTATTAGTTGATAAGTATCGTAAAAATGTAAATATATATTTGTATCTTAAGTTAGGCAATACACCAAGCGATACAATATTGTTTATGCTAAAATAATGCATCATTTGTATCATAAAATGCATTTATATGTAGTTTATACAATACATCGCTAATAAAAATAATATGAATAATGATATGTTGACATCTAATAAAATTTTAAAATTACTATTTTACCTTTCATTCTTTTTATTTTTTCATAAATATAAAATTTTATTTTTATAATGAGTATAATAACTTTAAAAGTGAATTGTAATATGGTTGTTACGGTTGTCAAAAAGATTATTTTTCTAAAAATATTATATTAAAGGATACATTCTTTTGCATAGATGAACTTAAAAGATACATCATTTGTATTATGAGATGCAATATTCCTAAAACGATTCTTTTACAGGTATGTCAGGAACTTCCTCTTCACATTGTAATAATTCCCCGCTTCCTACTTGCACTTGGAATTTAGGGGTCCTATACAATGGTACAACCAACCTTGTCACCAAAGTTGGATGGATTGCCTCCATCCATCAAAATTCTAATATTCCTATGATGCACTGTTCTCCAAAAATGAATAGACCTTCTATTTGTTATGCCTGATAAAGCATTATAAGAGAGGTATATTGATTCTGTAATCTGAATGTGTTCTCTTGGTTCAACAATCGTGACAGTAAAATCATTTGAATTTTCTGTGTCATTAGGGAGTTCCTCAACAGATCGGATAATGAAATATGTTTAGCATCACATTCGTGGCCTGGAGTAAATTTCTCACAGTAAGGAAACAAAGATTGTTCTCTCTGCGAAATTGAATCTCTATTGGTGATAATTTTCTCATGAATTTGGGTTTAGATGGTGTTGGTAGGAGTGGTGGATTTATGATTGGGGATTGTGTTCGTGGTGTATGGTTCATGTTCTTTGTAGTTGGGTGAAAATACATTTTGCGAGTGGCAGCAATTGGAGCTGGTGGTGTGGTACGCCATCTTTGAGTATGAGGGAAATTTTTTTCTTCAAATAGTCCAGCTAGTGATACTGCTTGCATTAGTGAAACTGGACATCTAGATTTCACTTTACGTTTCAGCTCAGGATGTAAACCACCAATAAAGCAATCTAACAGTGAGCATCGTCCATTCCATACATTCTAGCAGCCAAATCGTTAAATGCATCAAAGTAATTGGTTACTGACGTACCTAGTTTCAGTTTTAGTAACTCTTCTTGTGGGTTTTCAAACTGGGATGGGCCAAAATGGATTTGCATCGTTGTGGATGACGTGATCTAGCCATTACCTTGATTTAATTTCTCCCAAATCTGAAACCAAGCTAGGGCTCAACCTTCCAATCTAACTGTCATGAGATCCATCTTCTGGTCTTCTAGAATCTCGTAAATTCGAAAAAATCTCTCTGCTTTATAAATCCATTATAGAATGTCTTCCGCTATAGAAAAATGAGAGAAATCCACCCGCAGCTGTCTTGGTGATGCAAATGGGATGAACTGTGTCGAGGAGAATGCTCCATTCTCTGTGCTAGCTGAACCTGAAGCGAGGCTAAAACATGGGTGGTCATCGCTGCTAGCTGATCATTATAACCTTCAAATTGTTTTGTGCGCTTGTTAATCGCTGCTTGCATTGATTGCATACGTGTGTTTTCCACTATCAGACTCAATGAAAGCACCAAATTATACATATTATTATGGATTTCAAAAGAAATCGTGCAGTAATACGTTAACAAACTAAAAAACTAAAACCGAAAAATGAGTTGATACGAGTTTGATATTGTAATATAAACAAAGAAAGTACTCAACAGTTATCAATATGGGTATGATGATACTTAAAGAGATGACGGAAAAGAATGAATAGCTTGCTCACAGATAGGAAGAAGAAGAATTCAGAAAGAGAAGAAAAAACTCACAAAAAAGAATGCAAAATGACAGGAAATAGATATTCACAATTCTCATAATGTTTCTTTAGCTCCTTCTCTCCTTTTATTATTTTAACCTAATTCTTATTTGCATATCAGGTATCCACCTTTTCTATTATCAGTATTTTAGCTCATTATGTAAAAAATATATTATTAAAGTATTTAATTAACCAGCCATTAGTTTATTTATGACCGATTATTTTTTTAAATATAAGAACTCAATTACCCAACTAAAAAATAATTCAGATAATTAAAAATTGGCAAACATGGTCTAAGACCTTTTAATAAGTCAGCTTTTAATGGGAGACTCAGAAAATCCAGCTTAAATCTGTGAAAACAAACTCGATGCAGGAATTATTAGTGATTTTTCCTTCGTTATCCTGAAATATCTTAGGGCTACATATTCTATCTTCCAGACTATAATATGAGAATAATTAAGTCTAATAATACTCTAGTTATTTCTAATTCAGTGGAAATAAAAAAAAACATAAAAACAGATATTATAAAATTTCGTTTTTGATTCTCCTTCGTTAAAAAAGGAACAAAGGCACATATGATACGTGCATATATAGCATCTAGACTACAGTTGAATGAGCACGAAAACCAGCAAGGTCTCCTAGTTGCTCCACCTCTTTGGTGAGTTCTTCTACCTTCTCCACCACTTTCTTCAGTAAGAACACGAAGCTTGCTACTGCAAGTGCATCCATGTTATCAATTGCTGCCATTTTGGACGTGGAAATCACCAAGTTTATCTCTCCTCTCACTGTCTTCAACTTTGCTGATATGTCACCCTCTGCCTCACACTTAATCTTTTTCTCCATGCTCTCCCCAAGTTCTCGCAGACTCCACACAATTACTGACCCAATTGCTTCACAAGATTCCATTTGGACACCTTGACTCACTGATTCCACTTTCATGACCTAACCAATCAACCATTTCAACCAAAATAACGTTATATATATATTATGGACCCAAAAGAAGCCTATGCATGATCTTGTCATTTTGCATCAAGGGTTGGTACAAAAGTTAAGGTACCTACCGTTTCTGAGGATTGGAGGCAACCTTCCAAAACAAGAGTTATTGCAGCCAGTTCTCGAAGAACCTCTCCAATCTTAAGGTACTTCTCCCAAGGATAGAAAAATCCAAATTTTCCATGCCAGGGTTCCCATTTTGCAAAATTTGCCTGAAACACCGGATATATTTTCATTATTCACTTGTATCACTCTTTTTCCCGATAAAAATTATACAACACTAAATAAAAATAAACATGCAATCAGAATTTCAGAAAGATATCTCACTTTACATATATAAAATGCTTTCAGAATCTAAACGTAATATACGTACCAGAATCTCATCCTTTGATTTGGAGTCCAACAACGACTTGCTAACACTGAAGCTAGCACCAGGCTTATTTTCTTTTTTACTAGCGAATTTGGCATATTCCTCCATGCACCCTATTTTACGAAACACAACACTTGCATCTTAGTTTACCTATTATAAACGTCACTTCCAAAATGGGAGGAATTGAGGTGAAGAGAGGAGATGGACAGAAAGAATTATATGGAATAGAAAGAGATAAAATATATAATATAATGTGATGAAAAAAATAAATAAGATGAAAATAAAATGGAAAAAATAAATAAACACTTTTTTCTAACTTTTATTTATTGAGATTGGAGTGGATTTCTTTTTATTGTAGGAGATGATTTGATGGGGTTTGGGCAATAAGTCCCACCCACATAAAAAAGAATAATAGTTTTATATAAAAGACACTATGTCGTTGGCATGTATAATAAAGAATTAATTTCATGTTATCTTTTGTCAATAAAGTTTGGGTGCCAATTCATTAAACTAAACTAGCGTTCTTGCCATCCACTACCATATGTATGATTCAAAACTTTATGCCTTAAAAAGCGGATATGTACTGGAGGGTAATGATACTATAGAAAAGTAACTCTTATCTATATATAATGTATAATGTTAGGAAAATAATTACAATTATTCGATAATTTGTTTTTAAGAAGAATATAACCATTTAAAAAGTAAATTTTTGAAACTATGAAAAAAAAAATCAAATAGTTATATAATTTTTTATCCATAAAATTAAATGTGATCATACTATCATTAAAAGGTTTTGTCAAGAGGCGTTTGGTAATAATTTAAATAACAATAGCCTGTTATCTATTTTAAGGGAATTTAAAATGATTTACATAAAAAAAAAAATACACACTGACGAGTGAATGTTCACTTAAGAAGTATATACATAATTAAATATGTATCAAATATTAGATAATTTTATATATTTTCCTGACTCGATCAATTATAAGTATTTTTTTATTGCAATAATAATAAATTTATTGAAAATAATATTAAAACATAAAAATATTTAATATAAAGAAAATATCAAAATTTTATTTATTTTTATTTCCTTCACTCAATCCAAATAATTTTATTTTCTAAGTTTCTATTTTCAATCCTTTTTCTTATTTTCCATTTTTTATTTTCTCACTTTTTTATAGTACCATAAACAATCCATAACAGAACACTTTATGTTTTGCTAATATTTACTAGTAGTTCCAAAGTCAGTATATGATAGTTATTCAAGTTGAGTGGGAAAATTTACTACTGTATTATACAAAAAAGAAGAAGAAGAAACTAAACCTTTTGTACCTTGTAATGAATTGGCAAGGTGTTGGAATCTAGAGACCATTGAATCATGAAGTTCATCACTGGCCCACAAGGGGAATATCAACAAGCTCACACAAATGCACACAACGAAACCTATTACAATTGTTAAAAGGCGTTCACGTGCTATTTCCCAAACTTTCTGATCTTCAGTGCGCACACCAGAGACCACAACCAAATTAAAAGTGAGAATAAAAATCATCACTCCGTAATCGTATCTCTTCTTCACGCTAGGGAATAGTCGAAAATATGTCGCAATTGTTCCTGAAATTAGACTTTGTCTAATCACTTTATAATTAAATATTGGGCCAAATAAACTTCAAGCAGCAAAACTAGACACGTATAGAAGGCTTAGGAAAATCCATCTACACTTAAGAGCATCTCCAACCTCATATTTTTCTTAATATTGCATTTTGAAAGGTTTCTTCAACTTCAACTGCAATTGCAGCTGCATTACCATTGTTTTTATTAAACGTAAAACTGTAACAACAATTTGAAAATAATAAACCAACAGTGGAGAGGTTTTATATTAGAAACTTACCAAAGATAAATACAGAAGCTCCAATTATAATGGAGTTGCCAACTCCACCAAGATTTTGAGCTAAAAATGCGGCTATGCAACCAAGTCCACCTCCTAATATAGTTCCAATTCCGCGATTTAAACCTTTGCCTAGAGTAGCTCCTGCATGTTAATAAAATTAGTTTATCTGCATATTGCTTCAACTAAGTCATAAAGGCATGACAATAAGGAGTAACAGTTGAACCAATCTTGATCTGTGTTACTGATGAAAGTGTACCTACCTGCAGAAAATTCAAAGGTGACGACCACAGTCATGATAGCCCACATAGCATTTTCTCCAACTTGCTCGTAAAGAGGATCCAAGAGGTACAGAAGTGAAATCAAAACAAGGGAGATTCCAACTTTGATGCTGTGGATCATTTTTTTAGCGTCTTTCTTTTGCTTATCCCGGAGATGGATTTTGCTTTCTCTGAAACGAGAAAAAACGGGTGGAAGTGAAAATTTAAATGTTCTAGTACTCTTCCGTGGAGCAACATTGTCTTCACCATTTGAAATGGAGATTACATGAGTTGATTCCATTGTTTTGTTTCCTTTTGATTATTCAGAAGCTATAGCAGAAGGGTCTTCTACGATCATATTTATAGGCATGCAAAGCAATATGGAACCGAAAATTGTGGATACCTGTGCTGGTCCAATTGCATTGTCCCCCTGAAAAAAGGTGACTAGGTAAGAAAATGAGCAAGTACGGCCAACATCTTAGTGCACTAACCATTTTTTTATTACTAAGCATAGTGCACTGAACCTCAGTGGAACACGGTTTCCACACGGATAGTGTACCATACGACACATCAATCCCTCACTTTTTATACTGACAGATGTTAAAAACCCTCTCCAAAACTCAAATATATGTTCTAACTTAAATTAACCCATTTTTGTTTTGTTTAAAACATTTAATTTTACTAATTATTTTTATAAGTATCTTTTCAAAATACCATTTATTAAAATTGATATAAAAAAATAAAATCTTAATTAATTGAAGGATATTCTTAAGATGAAATTATTCATTTGAATAAAAAAATTACAATTTACTTGTATTTGAGTCTGATTTTTTCTTCCCTATAAACGGAGAGATTACTAAAAAAAAACATTTTAATACAATAATATACTTTTTTTGTAATAAAAAAAATAAAATACTGAAAGTATTCTAATTCTTATATAATTTCATTTAAGCATACAAAATATATATATAACTTTTAATATATTTGTTATGGTAAGATTAAAGATTAACTCAAACATAGAGTGTGAAAAATATTATTTGAATACAATTTGTAACATTTAAGTTTGTATTAAGTTACATACAAAGGATCGAACAATATTGATACATTACTTGATAGAACAATATTGATACATTACTTGATATGATATGAAGAACATGTATTATTGGATTCATGATTATTGGATTCATGATTGCTATGTTAACAACCTCAAACTCAATAAATTTGAATCATCTTCTCTTTATTCCAAAGAAATCATAGAGTTTCATACAAAATATCCACATCACATTCCATTCTAACTTTTCCAATAATGCACTTTTAATATTGACATTCAAGAATATTAGTACTATAAATAAGCAACAGTACCTCAAAATCAATTCTCCAGTTCATATCTCTCTTAAATGATTACAACACTATTAATTTATCGTTACCCCACATATTTGTAACTATTTATGCTTAGTGCGACCTGCATACAAAGAGCAAATAACCTTTCCACCATCCTTCCAACTACATTAATACATATGAAAACAAGAAGAAACACTCATGCTATGAATTTAAACACATTTTACATATCAAAGATAGCAAATAACTATATATGTGTCCAACAATCAGTATGTAAGACATTAAGACCAAGAATGATTAGGTTTAAATTTCAGTTTAAGATTTTCCTACGTGTAGCAATACTCTTTCAAATATCTGTACTTAGTCTAATCCAAACCTTAAGCTAGTATTAGGATCATCCATATTTAGAATTCATCGATTTCAAGCAAGTTATAGGACTTAAGCACCAATTCGAGTATGAAAATTTAACCTTTGTGTATTTTCGTTTTATCCAAGTCCAAGACTTAATTTGTACTATAGTGAATACTTCCTCTACATCAAATCTCTGGTTTCTAAAGAAAACATTATTTGTGTGTGACTAAATAGTCCAAATGATAGTCATCCACGTAATACTCCAAACACAATTATTTTTTCTTACTTAATTCTAACAGTTCAAATCTGAGAAAATATTTTAGATACTTTACGATGTACCAACTGAACACCAATCTACAAGTCACACATTTTTCAAAATTCAACTAACATTTTTACAAGTAAAGAATATGTGGCAGACGGTTTCTTCCTTTGTCTCATACATAAGACACTTGTCACTGTTCACTTGAACTTATCTTTTTAGGAGATTATCCAATGTGGACACTTTATTATGTATAACTCTCCATATACTCCTTAGAGATCCATTCTCCTAGAATATCTCTATTTTTTTCATAGTTTTTATAGATTTTTTTAACAACAAGAAATAAATTAAATTAAAGAGAGATATTTCAGGAGATGTCCCAACCCTTATACAAATACACTTCCAGACCCAACCACTTACACAATCTTCAATAAAAACCAATTAGTTTGTGTGTCCTATTACATGCAAAATTTGTAATCAGAATACTACACATCAATTTCAAACATTCAAGAAAAGGAACAACAGATAATATACATATGCCTTATGGAAATGAAAATTACTTTAGACCTTTCCGTGTAACTGTTTCCCAACCCCGACCCGTGAAATGACTTAGTAGCGAGCTTGCACGTACGACATTCTCCCATCTTGTTAGGCATCACAAACAAATGAAAGAAACCATTTATAGATGTATGTAAATATTTGAGAGAATGTTATATATTAAAAGAAAAAATTGGAAGAGGTATATATTACAAGAAAAAGTTGTTTAGAGACCAATTTTTAGCTACCAAATGAAATTGTTGCTAATTGTGACTAAAATAGTCACCAAATTAGATTTTAGTGGCTAAATAACTATAAAATAGAAGTAATTATTGAATTTAGTGACCAATTAAGTCAAATAATTGGTATCTAACATTAGCTACCAAGGTTTTAATGACCTATACCATTAGATTCTAAATTAGTCTCTAACTTAATTAGATACCAATTTATAATCTAATAACATAGGTCACTAAAACTTTGGTATCTAATGTTAGATACCAATTATTTGACTTAATTGGTTACTAAATTCAATCATTACTTCTATTTAATAGTTATTTAGCAATCAAAATTTAATTTGGTGACTATTTTGATCACAATTAGCAACCATTTTATTAATAGCTAAATATAGATCTCTAAATAATCTTTTTCTTGTAATATGTTAATTATTTTATTAAAAAATTAAAAGCATCAATCAATCTGAATTACTTTTAATGTACAAATTCCCATAATATAACATAAAAGATATAACATAAAAGAAGTATTTGTATTTTTTAACTAGTCCATAAGAAATGAACAGGATTAAGTATTTTCATCATGGAATATTCTAATTTGTATTCCAAAATGTACCATTAGTTTGAAAATTCATATCATATTTATAACTTTTTATTAATACGAAATTATTTAATTCTTCGTTACTAAGTATATATGTAAGAGCTTCTAAATTTTATACATATAGTTATTCAATTTAAACAAAACTTAATATAAATAATTAAGAGATAATATATAATTTTTTCTTATCAATCAGAATAATTCGTTATAAGAAATATTATACTTAACCTATATTGGCTCGTTCTTTCAACTGTCACCCACTTATCATATTTACTCAAATTTTCCTTTGTTAGGAGCATCCAAAGATAGCTTGCACTGATCTTTCTTCAAAATTTCTTTCATCACCAGGTATTATGTTTCGTGTACTGCCTCTGTTCACAGTTAACCTTGGTTAATTTTTCATGCTGTGTTTTTGTGTAAAAAACACGTTCCTTTGTCTGGTTTACAGAGTTGAAGATGTAACTGTGCTTCGATGTGTTCTACTGGATTTCTTGTTTAATTTTTGAACTTCGAAAATTATATTCATTCTCCCAAATTAGGGGATATATAAGTATATCATGACTTGAAGAAACATTTAATTGAATAAAAATTGAGAAAGGATGAAATGATTGAGCTATGAGTTTAGCCATATGTGAGTTTCCAAGCTATCCCTAAAAAAATTATGAGTTTATAAGCACAATATAATTATCGTTTCTAGAAGTATATTTTTCTTATCAGCAATAAAAATTAAATTAATAAGAAATACTTCAACTTTTTACATCCTACCTATACGAGAGATCCTCAGGAACACCCAGTGCAAGTGTGCTCAAAACTTGAATTCCTAAAATGCTCATTCCCTTTTACTTGTCTCACAGGCTAAACCAAAAACATCCAATAAGGCATACAAACATGATACAGAAAACAGTATATGCCCCTCAACATCTCTGATTCCATGACTCAAAGTGTAGAAAAACTAAACACATAACTGGATTAAAGCCAAAGGTTGTGCAGAAAACATAGCACCCTGTCTTCACATTGTTTGATCCGTGACAATATTCTCCTACAGCATGGGCTTTGCTTTACAACCAGAATTGTAAAGGTATCTGATACAAAGAAATATTTAGATATTTAATTTTATATAGCATAATTCTCCATGTATTCGTAGTCCCCCTTGGGATAATAAGAAAGCTTTTACTACCAACATTAAATCAATTTAATCCGCTAGTTTGACTGACTCTTATTCAATTGATTTCTACGACATAAGTACATAATAAATTATTGGGTCTATACTATATAACTCTGTGAAAAATAAGCACAATTGATCAAAGAATCACAATAGTTCTTAGTGGAAAAATGAGCATGGTTCTTTTTTAAAAAAATGATGATCGATTATTGAGCTGTTAATGAAAATCGAAAAAAAAAATTATCTACGAAAAATTAAGAGTCAAAGAAATTATAAAATATATGAGTATTGAGTGACAGAATTGAATTACAACCTAATGAATCAATAATAGGATTGGATAAAAAAATATAATTAATTATTTAGTACCTGAATATCAATTATATACCCGAGTTACATGAATTTGTGCAAGTTGTTCACATTATGTAAATAAGATTATGTTATTAAATACATCTCTAAATATATTATCGTAAGTCATACTTAAAATACTATTTAACATGCCATCAACATTACAATTAATCCAATATGAACCTGGTGATTGTCATCAAATCGAAATAATCTTGTTTTGATCATGATTATCAAATTGATATTTGAATTGTGAATAGATTTTTTAATTTTTTAATTGTGAATAAATAAATGATAAATAAGATATAATATTTTTATGTAAAAATAAGTCACATAAAAAAATTAAAAATGTATTACATAAAAATGTCATACATGAATTAAATCATCTAAAATATTTATATTTTACTTTTAAGGGATTCTGAATTAAAATGAGGATTTCAAATCGGATGCCAAATGCACCGATTTGGCATTAAGGTATAATTTCATTTATATTTTCTTGATGTATTAAGATGAATGTATCTTTTTATGAGTTGCACAAGTAAAAGAGGACTAACTGATATTTTTATTCTCTTAAGACGTAACATTCGAATGATGATGTATCAACATTTTCGAAATCTTAATGTCATTTTGATTAAAGATATTTGGTAGATGGACCTCTATTTTATGTTGATTATTTAAAGTTTACAACAGCCTTATTAAAAAATGACATTTTGATTTAAAAACAAATTCATGTTAACGCACATTTGTCACATTTTAATGAAATATTTTCAAAGACTGTTCTCTTATTGGCAAATAAATCACAACGGTTTAATAGTACAAGTTCTTTTTCCAATGTGTCCAAAAAAAGTATGTGGTTTAAAAGATAATGTAGATCCTGTTTTAAGAACCAAATACATTATTATTATAAACTTTACTAGTTGAGATTAACTTTTTCTTGTCAGACTACCATGCATGCATCAAGTTAATATTATACATGCAAAACACTATAAATATCTCAACTTTTAAAAGAAAAAAAAGAAAAATTCTAATTGAATTATGATGCATTAACCTTAAATTATTTTTGTTCATCTTTAAGACGGAAAAATTAGATCTAAAATATATAATTATTCGACTAAAAAAACTTACAAACAATCAAAGTAAGATAAACTTGAAAAAGAAATAAATTTTTTATATAAATAAAGAATATTAGTTTCATAATACATATAACTTCTTGACTGTAAAATATTAAAATATTCATTTCTCATTATTTAATTAGATAATAAGAAATGAGTATTTATTTTTAAGTTTATAAACTTATAAAAAAAAAAAGTTTATAAACTTATAAAAAAAGTCAATACTATCTCTTTTAGAACAAAATAAAAATAATAACAAAAAAAAAATCTTAATGAAAAAAATAAAGAAGCATTTGAATGAAAAGATAATTTAGTCTTTCAAACACATGTTTTATTTCATACTTTTTTTTTTCTTTAAATGCAATGAAATATATCTAGTGGATAGATTGAGTTTTTCTTTTTCCTTTTTTAATTTTTCTTATCATACCAATGTGAATTACAATATTGCGAAACCTTTAATAGAAAAAAAAAGTCATTATTTTTCTCTTTGACATTTTGGTGAACCTAAAACATCCTTACAAATTTGATTTTTTTCCAAAATCAAGACATTAGTTACACCTAAAGCTCCTCACCCCTTGTTAATGATGTCATTGTTATAATAAAAATGCATGAAACAGTGTAAGGAAAAAAAAAAACACTTTTTCATCCTTGCAAATTCAATTCCACTTTTTTGCCTACCAAACGAATGTTAAAGTCGTATAAATAATAATTTTTAATAGATTTATTTATTAGTTTTTATAATAGTAATGCATAAAATTTAAATTCAAACATTATGCAATATTTTTTATATAGAATAAAATCTCAAGCAGAATTACTGGTTTAAAAAAATGACACTATTAACCGGGATCAATCGTATGTTTTTACCTAAATTAGTAAAAAAAGTGTTAAAAACCTCATGAATATGTTACTAATATTTTTCTAATTTGCATAGAAAAATATTTCTCCAATAGCATTAGTTTTTTTTTTTTTTTTTTTTAATTTTTTTTTTTTTTTTTTTAACGTTCTTTTATTTCCACTACTAATTTGTAAGAGTTTAATGAAGAACTTAGTAGTTGTTGGTACCAAAAATTAGATTGTACATATAATATTGAAAACTAATTATTTCATACAAAATAACGGTACAAAAGTTGAAACTTCAACATCTTTTGCAAAATATTTAACCTTTTTTGTCATTAACTCTACAAAGAACCTATAATTAAGTGTAAGTATCTAATATTTGTACAGGTATTCATTAATAAATGTGAAATGTAAAAAAATAAATTTATATTCACTTTTGATCATGTATGTTGAGTTTTGATTTATATAAAATTTTAATTTTAGATTTCAAACTTCAATTTTCTAAAATTAAGTAATTTTGGTTTCCATAATATATAATTTAATTATTAACAGAAAATGTTTATATTATTATAATAAAATATATTAAAGTATATTATTAAAACTTATCATTAGTACTTTTATCTTTAATATTTTATGCAAATGTATAGTTGTAAGACATAATTTATTAACCTCAAACTCTTGTATATATAACGGAAACTGTATTATTATTATATGTGTATATATTTTTAAAGTAAAAATTTATTACCAACTCCGATACCATCTTCAGCATTAACTAAATATATTTTTTAAAATATAAAATTATAGAAAAAAAAAGAATATTAGACATCAAATAAGGGATTAATCTGAGTTGTTGTTAGGGTCCAACTTGTACTTGAACGTGCTTGGACTGTATTACCCATGGGAACTGACTGACTTAAATACACAGCACGCTTCACACTTTCTCACAGTGAACTAAGAGTCAGTCCGCATGACCCACTTAACATTATTATAAGTAACTTTTTAATATTAAAGGTACTGAAACAATTAAAAAGAATTATTTTGTATCAGTAAAAAAAACAAACACGACCTGTTTTCTTGGAATTGGCCTTCACTCATTTCGCAATCACTAAATTTAAGACTTTTTTCGTTTAAAAAAGTTTAGAGCACACATATTAGGCATAAGTCATCAAATTATTGAGAACAAAATGTTGTTGCCGGGGGAACAAGAAGGTATTTGTCAACTGGTTTAATTCCATTTTTATCAAAAAAATAATCTCAACCAAAGATAGAAATTAAATATATTTTAGTCCAATTTTAATTTTCTCTAAAATTTATTAAATTAAATAAATATTTTGTGATTTTATTTAGATTAATGTCTGCATTTTTATTATGAAATATAAATATTTTTTATAAAAAATTGTTAAACATAACAATTTGTTAAATAAAAGATTTTATTATTAATTTTATTTGTATTTGTTATTATATTCTTAATTTAAAATTGACCTTATATTCATAAATAGATTACATAATATAAATAGATAAAGATTTCAATATAAACTTATTATAATGTTTAAATTTATATAAATATATACATATTAAACTGTAAAACAAGAGTCATATATATATATATATATATATATATATATATTGCTAATTATCTCAAAATGTATAATATTAATATTAAATTTAAATATAATTAGTGTTGTTTAGTTCATTGATTTTCAAACTAAAAATCGAATCAAATTGTTTTACTGAAAGAAAAATATATAAAAGTAGTCCATTTTTTCAATCAGTTTTTCATTTAAAAAAAAAAACTGATTTATTGTTAATTTTTCAGTAGGTTTAGTTTTAAACTTTTCTTCTCCTAGACAAGGACTAGACAAGATTGGATGCAGTGATTTTGGCATATTTCTTCATTAATGCACAATGTGCATGTCTTAAATGAGTGAGGACAAGTTAGAAAGCAATTGTCATGATTTTAACAAACAAAGATGTACATCCTGATGTTTTCTTTTTAATTTGCATTCACCATGTCAGGGTCTCTATCAAAGAGAAACAGACCATGCATGAGAGGCATCGTAGCATGCATAATAATGGTGGGTCCCCCCGCATTGAGTGAGCCATTTTCATCTGCTTCCATGGAGCCATCCTCCATTAATTGGGCATCAGAAACTACCCAGAAAAGACAATCTTGGTGGGCAATATCAACATCTCTTCTCTCATCGATGATCTTCTCTCTCGACAGGTAGACCATGTTTCACCTTCCACAGCTCTTTCCATGCAACTCAGAACCAAGTAAGTTTCATTTCACAGAAAGAGAGCATGGGGCCAAAACCAATGCCAATGATAAGATCTTCTTTTTTTTTGTTTCTTGTTTCTTTGTCTCTTCAAAATTACCCTCTTCGTTTTGGCTTCTTGACCTAAATTCCAACTTGTTTATGAACAATCTTCTTCGAAACAAAAAATTTTCATATTGTAAAGTTATGGTCAATGAACTCAAAATGTGAGTTTATGTATATCTCAATCATATCAAGAATATATCGAAAAAAATTATAAACAAATTTAAGAAAATAATAAGATATTTGTATATAAGATAATTTATAAGAGCTTCCTTAAACTCAAATTTGTATATATATAACAAGGGATAATACATTTGTGGGTTTATTGATGTAATAGATAGATAACACAATCAAAATGTGCAATTCATATGGCACAGTCTTAGACCTATCCGCGCAGGACGGATCCAATTCAAAACTCAACTGCTGGGCTTCATTGATTCTTTGAGAAGGAGCAATTTTATGGGCTTGTTTCTTTCATTATTACTTCATTGGTTTCGAAAACTGTTTTCTACTGCTTATCAATAATTTTTCGTACCAATGGTATGTCTTTTCAACTGCAATTATTCCAACCTTTTAGTAACGTGACTTGATTCGCGATTGATTTGAAATCATGCGTAAGAATTGGGTCTATCTGAATGAGATGACATATCTCACATTACTCATTATTTAATCAAAGGAAAGACCCTCCTGTGCACATAGTTTGTTTTAGGTATTCAAGGTTTATAGATGATTGTCTAAATAAGTGTAGACTATTTATCTTAAGTACAAACCGTTTGATAAGGGTAGATCGTCTTTTCACGACATAGACCTTCTCTGTCAAGTTTTTTCTTCTCTCCTATATATATCCAGCATTTATTTATAAGATCTTTTTTTCTTTTTCTTTTTTTTTTATCTTCTCGCCTTTCTCTTCTCCTTTTCCTTTTTTTTTTTCTCTTTTCTTTTACAAGATTGATATGAAAATTAGTATTTAATGTATTTTTTCAATTTGATCAATATTTCAAGATGTATATTAATTACGGTATAAGTAAATGAAATTGATCAAATAAACAACATATTTTAGAACGAAACACCCTAAATTCGAAATGACATTAAAATAAAATAATAAAAAGTACGAGTGACATATAATGTGTGATAATGTTTTCACTCAACAAATCTATTTTATTAAGACATTTCAATACAATTAATTTGATAAATGAAATATTTTTTTCTAACAAACTCTGAAATATTATCAAATCTCACAATTTTAACCTATTTTTCAAATTGTTTTTCACATATATCATAAAAATTATTAACAAACTTTTAGTTTCCTTTTATTATAAATAAGATATATTTAGGTGAAATGATTGAGATGAAATGAGTAAAGTCATCTACAATGATAATAAATATTACTAAAAAAAATTTACTATTAGTTGTTAAATTAAAGCGTCGGCTAATAATATAACACAGTGAGTCAAGCTAACTGACAATAAACGAACACAAAACAGACATGTGATTTATACTGCGCTAAACTCAGTCTAAGACAAATGCATAAAATGAGAAAATAGAAAAAAAAATTCGTTGTGTCATTGGAATGCAAGAAAAATACTTTTTTAATAGCTTTGGGCACCCACACTACGACCGATGCTAGTGAGAAAAAAAATAAAAAAAAGGGAAATTAGTTGTGTTGACTATTGGGACGAAAGAAAAGATAATTTATGTGTGGGCTTGGACAACGATTAAGTATATTTATTTATTTATTTTCATTTCGTGTGTGGGCTTGGCCAATGGTGGAGGATATTTATTTATTTATTTATTTATTTTTTGTTTCATGCGTCGACTAGACCGATGCTTGAGTGCGTCTACTTAGTGGACGCATCTTTTCATTAAATGAGATCCCTTTTTTAATTTCATTTCTCACCTCGCGTTGTGATGCCCTCTTCTTTGTTGCTATTCCTTTTCTTCCTCACATTTGTCCCCAAATATCAACCTTTCCTCCATTTCTTTGCCTCCAAACACAAAATCCATTTGATTTATTCCTCCAATTTCATTTTGAGCTTATTTCCCTCGCATGGTGTGTTTTTGGGTTTAGGGTTCTTAAACCCTTTGAAGTCATCTTTCGCGGCGTGTTTTTGGGTTATCTCTAGCTGTGCTTGTGTGTTGGTTTAGTGGTACTTAACTTTCGCTTAGAGTTTTATCGGTTGAGCTTTTTGAGCTGGTTTATTTTACCTGATTGTTGAACGATTTTGGAGTATTTTTGTTTATGTTTGTAAGTTTGTTGTGGAATAATCTCAAACCGCAAATAGATAAATCAACTTATAAGGTCAATTTGATTTATCACTAGTTTATGTTTCCATCAAATTGGTTTTATTTGGTATTTGTTTTTGGGTGGTATCTTTTTGGCTAGTATAATTTGCAAATTCATTCTTTGTGGTATATTGCTTTTAGTGGTATTCTTTAAATATATATTATATGTGGGTTGCGTGATTTACTTTTGCTTTTGCTGGTATTATGTTTCGAGTATGTGGTTAATCTCATTTGTGTTTTGACAGTGTTGTAATTTGGCGGTGGTGTTTGGCCTAGTCGAAGCTCACACACATAAAAATGATAATTTATTACGTTAAATGTGTCGGCTAGGTCGAAGCTGAAAATTCAATTATTATTAAAAATATATAACTTAGCGTTGGCTTGGCCAACTACCAATGTCAATATTCTTAAATATTTATGTGTCGATTTTTTCACTTTACATCGATTTTTGGTTAACTCTATATGTAATATTTATTGTAGTGAAAATACTTATGACCATACAGACAAACATTCGGACTTTGTCCCCAAATGTCAACATGCAAAGGGACCAAGGAAGCAACAAAATGTGAATTACTTATATCAAAGGGTAGACACAATTTTTTTTAGTCAAATGACAAGCATTACTGACTTATTTTCATTAAAATAAACATGTGAATGTTGTTTTTGCATGATAATTTGAGATTTTCAGTCACGTCCTATTGATCACTAATCTTTTTTTATAACTTTAGGTGTGGAAAGCATAAGACAAAATTCAAAATATCTAAAAGAATATAAATGAAAAGTAAGGTGATCAATTATAACATTAAAAATAAAAACTATTAAGAAAAAATATTAGCTCATCAATGTCTATTACATGCACACCTATTCGTATTTTATTTTTTTGTCATTCATCTTTCAATTAGGTAATTTACCATGATACCTACGAATATTTGGTTGGCATGTATGTTTTTCTTACTTTTCCCTTCTTTTCCTCCTGCATCAGTCCTTCGTCTTTTAGACTATACTTTCCATCTTTCATTGGTGCTAACACTGAGTATGAATGACATGATACACAATCAAAGTTCAAAATTGCTACAAATCTTTGCTAAATCTATGTTATAATGAAGTTGTCCACGATCAAGGATTTTGTACTGCAGGTTCTCTTACTTTCTCTAATAGGGAGAAAGCAAAAATTTCTGATGGCACCATGCATGAAGCTATAAACGTTTAGCGATTAGGAAATGAAAGAATATGGTAAGATGCATAATGCAATCTTGCCTCCAAGACTTAGACAAGAATAAAGAGGTCACTGAACTAGAGTCTTAAATTAGGAGCTTATAAGGAATTTAGGGCTAATTAGACTTGTTTGGGTCTTTAAACAAACTTTTGGGCCCAAATTCAAAATTAGAAAAGATTACTTTAGAGACTTTAGAGCTTCAAGATTATAAAATCTCTACTTGTAAAAAATTGTATAAAGTAGTGTAGAATTAATTTTGAACCTTGTATTTGGGCCAAAGAGTATAATAGGTTGTCTTGAATTTTTTAGCCTTGTATTTAGGCCAAATCCTAACTCAGAGAGAGAGAGAGTTAGCACCTAGGGTACGTGCTAGGACTTAGGTGACACCTACACATGCTTCCCATGCTCCTTGCCACCTGTCATCTTGCCAATGGAGAGGATCCTTTCCATTCATGGCTTGACACTTGTCATTCTCTAATTGGAGAGTTTTTAAGAAGCTTATCATACAAGCTAGGGTTAGTCTTAATTTTTTTCCTATAAATAGAGGTGTTCTCTTCTTGTAAAATAACTTTGATGAATATATTGAATTGTTATCAAAATATTTTCAAAACTTCTTCTCCTGTCAAGGTTCTAGATGAGTCTTACACAAGACCTTTTCTAAACTTTCTCCTAAGTGTTGGCCTAAACCCACTTTGAAAAATTCACCTCCAAATCCCCATCTTATACAACCACAACAACAATTCTTCACTGCATCAACTCCAATTCACGTTGAAACATCAAATTTTATAAGAAGAAGTACATTGAATCATGCAATTGAAAATATAATTGCATCAATGAATGTATTTCACTAAGTAGTATTATAATTTTTGGTTAAAAATTTTTGAAACGTCTTTTGAAATCTTTAATTTACATTTTTTTTATTTGTTTTCTACCGTCTAGAAGTAACGAGGATATTGTTTATGTATGCTTGTGATTAAAAATAGAATGTAAGACTTTAAGATTTAGGAGCTTTGAAGGTTTAGGGAAGAGGAAAAGGTTTAGGGAAGAGGAAATGAAAGGTTATGAGAGAATGTCTCTATTTGACTATGCAACATTATGATTTTTGGGGGAGAAACTCAAATGGTTTCATATCCTTTAATTTTTTGTTAACATTTTTCTATTTTTCGACTACAATTGAGTAGAAACAAAGATAATGTTTATGTGTGTAATTAATTGAAAATGAAAATGTAATATTTTATGATTTTGGTTCTATTTAAGTTGTTAAACAGTTTTAGTTGTAGTGTTTACCCTGTTATTATATCTCCCTTTTTTGTTTTTTTGTAATTTTACTATTTCTATGCTAATGTGATTGCTATTTTAAGTGGATTTCGAATTTCTAATATTTTAGGTTTTGGACTTGCGTTAAGAAAAAATAAAGACAATATCATTAGCATGAACTGATTAAAGAGGTTAGACTTTGGGATTTAGGTTTTCTTTGAATTGTTTCAAATGTTTTAAGTGGCAGTGTTTACATTGTTATTTTAATTCTTTATATATATATATATATATATATATACTATTATATTAGTTATTTTTCTTCTATTTCTTGTTTTGTCTTACAATTTTCATGACCATCTTTGTTAATTATATTGACTTGTATGTTTCCTTCTAAGTTTTAATTGGAATTGTTTAGAAGAGACTTTCTTTTACTTCTGTATATGAATTGTCACTTCTGTATACATTAAGTGTGTAACATAAAAAAAAAAAATGAAGAGACTTTCTTTCACTTCTGGCAATTCAATAACCTTCCATTCCACCAACTGTTTGTTTTTATTTTTTTCTTTTGGTAATGGCCGAGCGTTGAAGAACCACAAACACAATTAAGTGGTTTCCATAATCATAACATCCAAGGATGACATTGGTGATCTTTATGTAGTTAATTTGAATATGATCCGACAACTACCACCTTGTCGGATGATAGTTCCTCCTCAACTATGGCAACAACGATTGCGCTATGCCCAACATTGTCACTTTTGTTATGGGATCTTATCATAACTGTGAATAGGTCACATAGAGGCTTATTCTTACCAAGGACAAAGTGACGGTGCCAGTAGGAACTAGAGACAGTAGTAGTCTTTAACAACCGTAATAACACACTGATTGTGGTGAAATAATTGTGGGATTATGAAGTATTCCAGTGAGGATTGTATAATAAGTGATTTTTGTGCTATGAATCATCTATCAAACCCCCTTAGAAGTAGTATATAATATTCACGTTAATTTTCATATATCTCATAAAAAAGAGTCATTTTTTATGTTGGATTTTGCAGTGACATGATAACATTTTTAATGTATACCAAGTTTCACAGCAGTTACAAGAATAATCTCTTATCAAAGATTAACACGTAGGTACAACGAGAGAAGGTTAGACATTGTAGAGAGCACATGGTGTCACAGAGATTACTGAATTGACATTAGGTTGTAAATGGGTGAGGGAACAGCCCAAAACTCAAAATAAATTGCCTCGAACTTTTTGTGGGGGCATGATAGAGAAACCGTGATCAAAGGACAATTAGCTAGGGAAGTGGTGGGGTTGAATTTAATTAGAATGTTCTTGTTTGTAAAGTGAACAAGGTAATATTATAGAGTTATTAGTAAAAGATTAATAAATATTTCTTTATTAAAATTAAGTAGTAATGTGTTCAAAATTATAGTAGAACACGTTAATGATGTTTTTCATGAAAATTACTTTTGATATTTTAATTATTGCCTTAAAACGTTTATCAGTATTTTCTTGACGTTGTTTTGTTTTGAGTCACATAAAATTAGTCCACGATGTTTTCCTAATCCTTTTCTTGAACAAAAATTAATGTCATGAAATTAGCTGTGTTAAATTTAATATGACATTATTATTGTTACGAAATTAGTAAGTTTAAAATATAAACTAGCGAACATATTATCTTCAAACTAGCGACTTCATAATATCTATGAATCTCCAACTTAACTTCTGTCCTCACACCCTTTAATCTAAATTTTTATTCACATTAAATAGAAATTTTTGAATTTTGGTATGGTTTGGTTATACTATCATATATCATCTTTAGTAAAGTTTCAATTTTGTAAACTTTGATAAAAGACTATATTGAATTATTGATTTAAATATTATTATTATTATTATTGATATTAAATTGATTATTAATGTTTTGAAATTGAATTGGATGGATGTTAATAATTACATGAGCTTTTGAAGTAGGCAATGACTTAAAAGGTTAAAATGAGTATTGTTAATTATTTTGATAAATTTGTGCTTGAGTATAAAATTGAGTTTTCAATTTTTCACAACTGTTACTTCGATTGAATTTTGCTTTGGGTTTTAGACTTTGTGCTGAAATTGTTGTGTTCGTTTGACTCTAAAGATATTAAACAAAATATGCTTAAACGATGGTTTTAGCCTTCAATATAAAAAAGTATTCCTTGTATTATCATTTAAACACTTGTGTTATAATTCTTCTTGCTCTAACTAGGAATAAAAACTTAGATATTCAGGAGAAAATATTGAAGAGATTCAAACAAGAATGAGATCGGAGCCAAATCGACAAAGAGAATTAATACTGGTTTTAACCCAAAATTTTAAGACAATGTCTTTATGGATCTTTTTTTTATATATATCTTGCTCAACTTTATTATTTTTACCTAATGTGAAATTTAGACTCACTTGAATTCCTAACAATAAATTTCTCACTCAACCAATAACTAATTGCTCAAGGATGAAGTTTGGTTTTTAGTTTACTCTTTGATTTTTTTTTTTTAATATTTTACAATCAAATATCACTCAAGTAACATTAGGTTGAGAAAGGAGGAACTTGAGAGTAATGTATGTTTTATTTGATTTTATATTACTCATGCATTGACAAAATCATCAAGTGATATAAATTCTCGCTCAAGCCACACTACATAGTTTTAGCGAAAAGACTCTAAAGACATAATTTTATATATTAATTCTTTTGTAAGTCACTCAAGTAAGGTTGTTTCACTTAAAAAAAAATTTTGGAGGTTTAAGTCATTTTTAATTTAAAGTTAAATGTAATCACGATATGATGTTATATTGTATTAATTATGTATTGTACAATTATGATGTGATTTGCTTGAAGTTATATATCTAGCTGATATATTATCTATTTAGTGATTGTATGTATTAAGTATAGATTCTTATATTTAATAGAATCTCATTATTTTTTTTAGTGATAAATATATCATACAAATCAATACATCAAGTAACCAGAAGGTAAGGATAAATAAATTCTTATACATTGGAATATTTATTTATAGATGTAAAAACTTAAATGTTATAGTTGACATTTTATGGTGTGGTGGATGTCAGATAAACTATTATTTTCTTAAATAAAATGAGTTGCAACTTAGCTATTATTTTTAATTTTTAGTTTAGTGGTAAATACTTAATCTAATAATTGATATCGGTCGACATGAGTTCAATTCTTACTAAAATCGTTATTAAACAAAAATGGTTGCTAATTGAAATATAAATTTTAAATTATTATTTCTATTGAATATTTATCTTTTTATTATATATAACTAATAAAAATGAATTATTTAAATTAAAATTTAGGTAAAATTTTTACTATTAATAGTATTTATTTTAAATATTTATTATATGTGTAGAAATAAAAGAAAGAAACTTAATCAACGTCTCCCATCCTCGCCACACATACGTCCTTCCTTACCCGTCTTCTTCTCTGAAAACCACAATATCTCCTTCCTCTCTCGAAAAATCTCTTATCCCTCCTCCTTCACCATCTCTTTAACCTACATGTCTTATCGTTTTTGCGTTGTTGCTTTTCACCATCAACATCCATATATGGAAATCCCACTAAATATCCAACGCATGAAAAACTAAACAATCTAAAATTCTTACTATTTTTTTTTTTGTCATTTTCTCATCTAAACTAAATGACCTAGGGTTTGGTTACCTTCAAACCGAACCCTTCTTTAGGTGAATTTAAAAGTTACAGTAACTTAGGTTCCAACTTTGCAAGCACATGCATTGCATTAATTGGATTATTACATTAATTGTATAACAGGACATGCTATACTTTAGACAAAGTGTGGAAACTAATTGCATAAATAGGAACTGTCACATTGCACCTTCATTATAGTATGTGAAAGCTCTATTTTATTTTATTTTTTGGTTAAAAAGCTTGTGTATAGACACAATTTCATGTAAAAGAGTTGGAGCACCTTATTTATTTCAATTTATTTATTACTGTTAATCAAAATAAAAACATTATTTTTCAACTTCAATTTTGTAACAGAGTTAACTTTTTGTCTCAAATCAAGTCTCATGTTTTTCTAACAATGTTTTCATTTTTTTCATGTATTTCTTATACTAATAATGCATATATTGTTCAATTGAGAAGCAAATAATATACACTTACTTGTCTGGCTTTTAATAAAGGAAGTTTCAGGAAATATATATTTGGAGGTTTGTTCACAAACTTGCTTTGTTCCTTTTGGTCCTTCATTCTTGTTACGATGCCTTTACTTTTTCTTATCTAGCATCTAAATCTATAATATAATTCTTTGAAAGTAAAACATAGCAACTTAAAGACAAAAGATATTAGTCATAAGTTATTTAGAATTAATTAATCAGAATATAACACAATAGCATAATGCAATAAAGGCAATTAGACCAATGGATTTGTTAAGATTAAACTAATGTGTTTAGTTCTCCTACATATGTAAAAGATGCTAATTAATTGCACAGTAGCATCAAATATTAGATATGTTTCACTGATACCCCAATATCAAGCCCATTATCAAATTAACAAAATACTAGCAAATAAAGAATCCATAACCTATATAAGTAGCCAGTGCGTCAAAATCCATCACCAGATTAATCGTGTGTGTTTATTTATTTTAATTTAATTAAATAGGTGAGAGAAAAAAAAAAATACCAAAGAAGTGAGGATGAGGTCCCTCTAGAGTTAAAACAATCAAACAAAACAAAACAAAAATATTACAAATTAGTCCGACTCTCATAGACTAGACCTAGTAGAACACAACAAAATGATTAAGAACATAATCCTTCTCAAAGAAAATTTTAAGAGCAAGGGGGTGCCTATTTGTTTAGCTAAAAATACTGTTTTGTAGTATTCAATTAGCTGTCATGTGTTTTAGATTCTTCTGGTCGTGTCTACATCTGTGTAACATGAGATTTTAAACATAGGAATTTTGGAGGGTGTAGGATTATTTTGGAAATAACTGTCCCAAAACCTTTTGTAAAACCTGTTTTTATAATACTTGTTTATGAGTTGAGGCAGCTTTTTTGTATTTCATATAATATATTTTTTATTGATAAAATAAAAAGGAATGTATATGTGCATTAAGCTCTACGCAACAAACGAATGAATAAAAACGTGTAAGGTTAATATTATCTTACAATAAGTAAATAAACATTCCTTTAAATACGCAATGAAGCCTATGTGGAAATGAACTACGGAGTCTACTAATTCGTAGCAAATCAACCTGTTAATTTTTTTATCAATAATAAAATATGAAATAAAGAGAACAATTCAAGAATGTTGTAAAATCAATTAACGACAAGTTGAATTAATGAATCCTGTTAATAGTTACTAGGACAAGTTGAGTTAAAACAATCATGGAAAATGTCGTCTAAAGGTAACTAATAATAAATATTTTTTCGTCAGGAATTATTTGAGGATAATTACTTTTACAGTGATTTTTCACTAAAAAAATAAATTAGTTAATTATTGGTGGATGTATAATCTGTCCGTTATTTTCACTAACAACAAACTCACCGACAGATAGTTTGTCTCTGGAAAAGGCATATACCGATAGATTTTACAGTTTACCAATAAATTTTGGTTGTTAGAAATTTATAATTTTCTGTATTTCTCTTGACTTGGTGTTGTGGTGTAGTAGATTCGTATATTTATCTGTGGTTCTTCTTGACAAGTTTTGGAGAAATATTTATAAATGTATTATACGTTGCATGTGAAATATATATCTAACTTTGATTTATTAAGTGAAATAATTTAACTCAAATTGTTTAAACTGAATCTGGTATAAATTTAACTATATTCAAATTAGTATAAAAAATGTGTTATTTTTATTTTCATTATTATTTCTTGCTAATGTAAAGTCACATTTTTCCTTTATTTCATATTTTATATATGAATTAAAAACAGAAATTAATTAAAGGTATTTTTATAAAAAAAATTATATAAGTAACAGGTAAATAAGAGTATTATAAAAAATGATTTTATAAAAGGTGTTATATTTAGAGATTGAGATAATAAACGAAATTACTAAGTAGCGTTTGAACCGACTTTTTTTTGGAAAAAAAATATTAAGTCTAAGTATTTTAGAACTTTTAAGATTAAATTAGAATATGATAAACAAAAGTTAATCAAGTTCTAGATTTAACATTTTCAAATTAATTTTTTATTAGAAATTTTATTTTATTAAGTATTCAAAAGTTTTAGTTAAATATATTTTTTAATTGAGTTTATGTTATCAATTGAGGTGATGTGATATATTCTTTTAGAAAAATTAATTATTGTGCTGAAAAACTACTTTGTTAAGTTTCAAGAATAAATTAGATTTTAGATGATATGATTGTTGTTATTAAATTAAACTTTTCTTTATAATAAATAATAACTTTTTCTGTTTTATTGTGTTTAGTTTGACTAGGGAATAATTATGATTTTTTCTTATTACAGGTTTCATTTAATCTCTTATAATTTTGTATTTTTTTTTATTTTAATAATATATTTAATATTATTTTATATGATTGTTGATTTTTAAAGTATAATTGTATCTGAGATATCAAAATTCATAATGATACTTAACCTAAATTAGAAAAAATAATTGAGATAATATAATTGTTTGACTTTCCAATTTTAAGTAAAATACTACAAATTTAGACAATAAAAAAGTGAAGTTATAAAACTTAGTTATCTTTATAAAAATACGACATTTCATGAATTAAATATTTAAACAATCAAATCAATCATGTAAAGACCAAAATAATGTGTAATAAAGATAATTAAGGTTACAAAATTTTATTTCTTTTTATTGTCTAAATTGATATTTTCCTTCACACTAAAATCAAACACTCGTATTACTCTAATTCAGAACAAGAACTTAATAAAAAAATATAAAAATTTTAAACACTTGATAAAATAATTTTTTTAATAAAATATTAGTTAAAAATACTTAAATTTATGTGGCATTTAAAATTTAACTAACCCTAAAAACAGTGAAAATATAGTTTTCTTATCATGTTGGTTTACAACAGTGCTTCTTTCATAAGAAAGAGAAATTATATTAGATATTAATAAAATCTGATCATATCAATCTAATTTTTTTAATTATAATCATTATTCACATTTTCTTAAACTTTGAATAATAATTATTCAATTTCAATATTTTAAATCAATAATATATTATTTTAAATTTAAGTGTCAAATTTTTATAAATATATGTAATATATATTATTAAATAAATTATAAATATTTTATATTGATGTATATATATATATATATTTATAATGACTTTGAAAAATTAATTAAAATATTAAATATTAAATAATTATCATTCAAATAGTTGTAAGCTAGACATTTCAATAATAATGATAGTTATACAATTTTTAAAATTTTAAGAAAATTAATTAAATGAAAATTTATGATTTAGTTAAAATAAATGTGTGTAATTTAGTTAAAATGATAAGTTAGGATTGATTTTATAATTAAAATTTAAATAAAAATTATTGCTTTCAAATTATGTTTTTCCACCTAAAGTTCATAGGATAACACTGTTAAGGTTAATTATTACGTGATTTATTGTTTATTTTGAAACTTGAAATATCCACAATTTTATCTTTAAAAGATACTTCAAAAATTAAAGAAAAATATATTTAAATTAATCTTAATTCCAATTTTTAAATAATACAACGCTCTTAAAGCAGACCAAACACAAAATAAGATAATACTAATATTAATTAGGAGCAAGACTGTCCTGAACATAAGTATGACTAAATTTAAAATTTATATTACACTTATGTTGTTCCTGTATTTTATATGTTCTACTACAAAAGGTGTCCTCACTTTTTACAATTACAAAACCTTTATTTTTAAGAAAACTTAAAGGAGAAAATTAAAAAAAAAAAAAAGAAGTACACTAATTTTTTTATATTAAATCCATAAAAAGTTGATTTTATTTTTTTCACAAAAGTTTTTTCATACACACAAATCTGATTACTAATTTGTTAGACGTATCACAGCTTGGTCGGAATCTTGAGTTAAAACTGTCAAATAGCTAATAAATTTTCAAATCTTAATTTATAATTAAGTTTTAAAGTAACTTAAAATATTACCTTTCACATAAATAAGTTGATAAATGATTTGAAATTTGCTAAGTAATTTTAAATTCAATTATTTAGCTTGAATAAGTATGCAAGTGTCGATATATATATATATATATTAACAAACTTTAAAAATTAATTAAAGCACACCAGTTGTATGATTATTTTTTCCTTGTCATTCAGTTATAAATTGGCACTTCCATTTTTTGTAATTAACTTAAAATTAATATCTAGACTTTTTTTATTAAATATTAATAGTATAATTTTTTTTGAGAGTGCTAACAAAAAAAAACTAATAAAATTCTTTTTAATTAAAATAAAAAATATATATATGAAAAACAATATATTATTATCAACAAATATTAGACTAATAGATAAGAAATAAACATCGATGTAAAAATCTTATGTTATTGTTGAGGTCCTAATTTCGCCTTATTTTCTAATATATGTAAAATTAATATATTGCTAATATTTCTTAAAATCTTTATACCAGTCCTATGTGAAAACTAAACCCATAATTTAAAAGTTAATAATTATATTATCACCCTGTTTATGATTAGAATTTAGTGGCTCGACATAATCCTCACGTTTTTTTTATGATTCAGCAGTGCTTCATTTCCATTTTCATTTTTCTGTCATTTATAACTATTGTTGTTAGTAGTTGTTTCCTTGTTATCCTAAAGTCTCTCAAATACACATGGATCCTTTGTATCTGTCTTTTACTCATGAAGTGTATATACCCAAATAGATTAAAAAGTAATTTCCTTTTCCTTCTTACACCAAAATCCTCAAGGGGTCTCCAAAATAACACAACTAACAAACCACAACGCAACCTCAGCCTAATCATTCACAAACCACATAGCTAGCTACAACTGTCTGGTAGACCAACCAGTCAAAACCATACATTTTCTTCAGTTTCAAAACCCTATTTCTCTCTCTCTCTCTGATCATTAACCAACAAACGTTCCTAGATCTTCTCCTTACAGAGATTTGGTAATTCTTGGATCGCCCGCGTATCCACCTCAAAGTCATACACCTTTTTAAAGATCTCTTTCTCTCCAATACGCAACACACACACACCCATCTGCAGGTCTATACTTAATTTCTTGACCTTCTCTTCTCCCTTTCGAACTCCCTCTTACCTTATTTTCTCCCTTCCCTTCATTCGGAATAACTTAATGGTTTGATTTTCGGCTCAGATCCACGCAGACACTCTTTTTTTCATTGCCTATTAACTTGTCATCAAAACCAAGAACCCATTTTTTCCTTTTTCTCACCTTTTTCCCACTTTTGGGTAAGCTTTTTGAAGCAAGGTAGACATGGTTCCAGAGAAGTAACCAAAAGCCTGCTCTTCCAAAACCCTCTTGTGAACAATGGCTGCACCACTAGGCAATAGGCTCCAAAGCATGTTGCAGACTGCGGTGCAATCTGTTCGCTGGACTTATAGCCTCTTCTGGCAACTTTGTCCACAACAAGTGTACGTGGTTATTAATTCACTTTATCCACACTAATTGTCCCATATCATATATAATGACTAATACCCTTTTAATTAATGTTTCTCAATCTCTCTAACCGACACATGTGTGTGTGAGTAGTGTGCCACTAAATTACAACAAGTTAGTTTTAAGGTCATGTGTTATATGTTGTGGTGGTTTAGGATTCTGGTTTGGGGTGATGGGTACTACAATGGGGCAATCAAGACTAGGAAGACGGTGCAACCAATGGAGGTGAGTGCTGAGGAGGCATCTCTCCAAAGAAGTCAGCAACTTAGAGAACTCTATGAATCATTGTCTGCCGGAGAGACAAATCCGCCAACTCGCCGCCCTTGCGCCGCCTTGTCACCAGAGGACCTAACAGAATCCGAATGGTTCTATTTGATGTGTGTCTCATTCTCCTTTCCTCCTGGTGTCGGGTAAGTCATGTTGCATTATTTGTCATAAAGCTCTCTTTATGTCTTTACATAGAAATCTAATAACTTTAACTTTATCAGTTCTTTAAGACTCCTTTTAAATGTTGAACTATATTTGATCTGGTGATTTTACTATCTGATAGGTCATTTTCTAGATATGTATAGTTTCAGTTCAAAATTTGAGTTAATTACCTTTTGAAGATAAGTGGAACGGTAGCTTTTAGTAAAGGGTGAGGAGAAATATTAGTGTCCCAAGAGAGAGGGAGAGACTAGCTACTGTGACTTGTGAATTTAAATGCAACGATAGCAGCTGCAAAAATTTAATAACTTTCCATTTGTGCTAACTTAGCTTTTGAAAACAAGTGCCTTCCTTACTTTGTTTAGAGAAAATTAAAGATGTTAAATCCTTTTCTCATTAAGAGGTTACACTAGAAGTTGTCAATGAAGTATCAATGCGATTTCCCCAACCTAGAAGTGCATTTTGGTGAGGCATGAAGGCAGGCCCAGAGGCTTCTGTGAGTGTAGTTTAAATGCATTCTGAGTAGCTTCGAATTTATGAAGTGTCAGTAATAAAGATATATATACAAACTGAAAAAATGCTAATACATAACAAGCTTTCTTTGATTCCCTCTCTAATATTGTACAGATATTTATTAAAATTTACAAAATTATAAACAACCATTGAATAAGTTGCAAAAATAGTGTCATTTTATGAATCATTGCACATTTGAGTCGATAAAGAAGTGTTTATTGAAAATATTGTATTGAAGAGATGTTACTCAGAAAGATATATCAGTGCAGATTCTTCTATACTGGAAGGAATTTTGATATTTTGAGTCGAAAAAGAGAAGAGACGGTAAAACTTGTGAATTTCACTTTTTTGTTGGAAGTGTTAGACGTATAGTATTTGTCTCTACGTACCAAAAGGTGGTTGAGGGACTTTATTTCTTCCTCCTATTCGAAGGTTTCTCAGATTCTGCTTTCAGGAGTAAATGAAACACAGTTAGATTACGTAAATTTGTCAAACTGACAGCATTGATATTGAGAGTTATGTTAGAATGTGTTGGGGAATATATTCGGAGCATTCTGTCAAAAAAGAATTTGCTGAGCTGGTCAATATTTAGTTGCGCATTATATGCTTGAATAGGACTGCTGCTAGAGGGAATTGCCTATTTTGAGAAACCAGACAAATTAAAGCGTTCAAATTTAAAGCCATATAGCTGCAAAAAATTTCCACTGTTGCTAGCATCCTGCATTTGGAACTTTTTGCAATCACAGCTCCTTCTTCCTTTTCTCCTCCCTCCTCCAGGATCAAACTTTTTCCACCATGATATTTTCATTTTGGAAAAAAAAAAATTACTAGGGAATCCGTGTTTGAATGATAGATGTTTTGCCTATAGCTTCCTAGTTTCTCCTAAATTGCTAATACCATTTTCCCTTCCATCAAAAGGATATATAACATCAATTGGTCCCTATATAACAGATGGAAGCATGCTCCTATCAAATGTTGCATTAGACTAGATCTCAATTATGTAAGAGATAGGGTGTATGAATTTAGGCTGGTCTACATTCACACACAAAGCTATGATCCTTTTGCTTTTATATATATATTCTGTAAGAGACGCTATGGTGGGGGAGAAGGACAAGGAAAAAGTTTAATAGAGCTGAGTGGAGCAGGACTATATTAGGAATCTAATAATGATGCACTAATTTTAATGGCATATCAGATTTTGTGGGATTTAGATTATTTCATGTCAGAAAAAAACATGACAATGTTGTGCTGGTTATAAGAGAGAAAGATAATTAATTTAAGGAACTATATATAAATAATTTGTAGATCTTTCTATATATAACTGTTTTTGTATCTTTCTCTATTATGTAGGACATTATTATGTTTGCTTTTAACATATCAGGATCTTCATCTGTCTGTATGAAGCAAACGATTATTTGTGACTACTGTAGAGATTCTCTACAATTATGGGAATGTTAGTAACATACATTGAAGGGTTTCTCTTTATTATTGGTTTATTTTAAAAAATATCATTTTAATTTTTTCGATAAGTATAGTATTTCTGGCTTTGCAAAAGTAAATCATACCTGGTGGATAAAAAATCAATAATAATAAAGAGTAAAAGTTACAATTAATTACTCAGGTTAGAATATTAGTCATTAGTAAAATTTATATTAGATTCTTAATTAGTGGATGGAAAGAATTATGTTGAGGTAAAATTAATACATTTTAAACAATCATATTTTCTTGAAAAAAGAAAAAAATATGTGTTTCTCTGACACATCCTTAGTCACAAAAACTGATTATTAATAAGAGAGTTAAGGGGTAAAAATTCTCAATATATGATGCATGACTCTTATATTTTGATCTTTCGAGTTAAACTTGGTGTCAGTAAATTGATGCATTAAACTAAAACATGCTCTGGTATAATATTGCTAAGACTATATTGCATAAACTTTACTCTCTTAGATTCTAATTCAAACTAACGGTCAATAATCTGCTAACGTGTTGTATTCCTACATTAACATATATTTTTAATAACCTTGTAGTAGTATAATAATTGAAGTATGGAATCTGCAAAAAATTATCATTTTCTAATTTATTTTTTATTTGACACATATTACTGAACTGCACTATAAGGTTGCCCGGAAAGGCATATGCTAGGAGGCAGCATGTTTGGCTCACTGGTGCAAACGAGGTGGACAGCAAAACATTTTCACGAGCTATTCTAGCCAAGGTGCTTCTTCTATATACCAAGCAACTAATATAAAATTTTAAGACAAATGCTATTAAAAGTAGAAAGTATCCAAAGAAAACAGTTTATTACATTAAAAAATATAAAATATTAATACTTTATTATCAAATATATTAAATTAAAATTTAAATCAATTCCCCTAGCTAAGGACAGAATATATAAGATAGGAAAGCTAACAAGGATTAATATATAATGCAGAATTTAACCATATGTGTATGTATATATAATGTATGTCTAACTATTTACTTAGTCGCTGATTTAGTTTAAACAACCTGATAATTTCACACTTACTTACTCGTGTTTTTTCCGTTACATTTACTTAACTCTTTAAAATATTAACTGGGTGTATACTGTACATAAAAAATTACCATGATACTTTGATAACTTGTGTATATTATACAATTATTTATATAACCATTTCTATTTATATTTATTATTAGCATCTGAATATAATACTTTATTACTATTTTTTTTTAAAAAAAGTGGCTGCCGTTGATATTTTGGATATAAAAGAGTTACACAGGTGGCTTTTGCTTTTAAATGTATTGAATAACATGAAGGGTGATTCATTAATTTACTAACTACCTTGTGTTTTCCTCTGGTTTCTGGTTGCAAAATTTTCCACGATCCTAGAGTGCTCGAATACAGGTAACCATTCTTTCTATCTTTCTCTCTCATTTTCGCACTTCTGTATCAAAATCCAGAGAGGAAAATTAAATTCAATAATAATATATAAAAGTAATATAATATGATGGGTTTGTCATTTGTAACGTACAGACAGTGGTGTGCATTCCGTTATTGGACGGCGTGGTGGAGTTTGGTACAACGGATAAGGTAACCAACCTTCACTCCATCCTAAACTAACAAATCAATCTTAACGTAACAACGTTTGGATATGTTCATTTTTTTGCTTAGGTTCAAGAAGACCTTAACTTCATTCACCACGTCAAGACATTCTTCACAGACCATCACCACCCTCTGCCGCCCAAGCCCGCCCTGTCCGAGCACTCAACCTCCAACCCCATCTCCTCCTCCGACCACAACCTCGCCGTCATGTACACCGTCGTAGACCCACCCGCAGCCAATCCCACCCAAAACGACGATATGGACGAAGAGGAAGAGGAAGAGGAGGAGGAAGAGGAGGAGGAGGAGGAAGAGGAGGAGGCGGAGTCCGCCTCTGAGGACGAAACCGGAGGCCGCATTGCCCGCCGGGTCACGACGCCGGAGATGGAGGACGTGACGGGGGCGGAGCCGAGCGAGCTGATGCAGCTGGAGATGCCGGAGGATATCCGGGTCGGGTCTCCAAACGACGGATCGAACAACTTGGACTCGGACTTCCACTTGCTGGCAGTGAGTCAAGGAGGGAGCGCGGCGGGTCAGGCTGAGTCGACCCTGAGATGGGGCCCGAGTCCAGAGCCATTACAAGTTCAACTACCAGCTTCAGGTAAACCGGTAGTTACTTATTCATGCAGAAACACTATATGCTTCGTATAGCATTACAACTGCCACTCACCAAACCTTCAACGCCTAAAATACATAATAGTGTATGCTAAGTTGAATAAATTTGTAAAACAACATAGTATGGACCACGTTAGAGCTCACGAAGAAAAAAATATTAATTAGAGCTATAATAGTTTGTTTGTCACTACCTAGGGCATGTGGTCCTTATCCTAATAGATTCCTTGTCTAGAGCATTTGGTGAGGGTCCTCCCCAAAAGTCTAAACCACCAAATTGGTTTTTAATGCTGAGGCATCAAAGTATAGTCTTCCCACAGTATATATATGTACGTAAACCAACACCATGATCCCCATGCAAATATGTCACAATAAAGACCCTTGTCCATGTACACACTACAAAACGAAAATATGACTGCGACGACAGAAAGAAAAACGAAACTTTATGTATATTCAAAAAGACAGACAAAAGTAGTATACGGTGCACTAAAGTTAAAAGAACAGCCAAAAGTACCATAATTAAAAGTATTGATTTATTCAAAGTATTGTTAATACATTTTGACCGTAGTTTATTATTAATAAACCGTTGTATAAATACCATATAATTTTATAATTATCACTATTTGTCTACTATATCTCTCTCTCTCTTACATTATTTTTAGGACTATTTACTATCAATATGAAAAACTATAACAGTATAGACTATAATGGGATAAAAATATAATAAGAAATAATTATAGCAAATGTTTGGTGTGTATAAATATAATAATAAAAGATGTTGATAATAATGATAACCATGACAGCCACAGTAATGATTATAGTAATATAATATTAAATATGGTGTTATGAACAGTACCCGAGTTTAGTGGTGTTTGAGGGGACCTTGGTCCCCAAACTTTTTTAGATATATAAAATTAATATATAAAGAAAAATATATATTTTTTACTTTAGTTGGTATATTTTATATTTTTTGTGCTGTAATATATAAAAGATCTTAGACATGACGTACTATATTGACAACTAAAAAAATAAAGTAATAATAAGTGGTGTGATTATTATTAGGAGGATATATATATATCATCAATAACAATAATAACAAAAGAATAGAATATAATAATAATAATAAAAATAGTTAGAGTGAAAATAAAATTAAAGTGATAAAAGAAAAATGAGCTTATTACTTTTTAAGTTAAACTCATTTTCCAATATAATATATATATATATATATATTATAAATAGATACAATGTTAGAAGAAATCTATGTTTTTTTTAAGTTATTAGAAATCTGTTATTATTGCCATATAGAAATAGATCTTATAAAATGGTATTTCTTTTATTTTTATTCATTCATGATTTTAGAATACAAAAATATTTATTTATTTTTCGTTTTAAAATTTTAAAATAGAATTATTTATTTTCAATTACACATTAAATTATTTATCTTTATACTTAGAGAGAGAAACGAGAATATTAAAATTGTTATAATCATAATAATAACTAGAGATAATGTGTGTCTGTCTATATATATTACTACGTGTTAAATAATAATGGTTTGAGAGTATTCTGCAGGAGTCGTGTTTAACTTAAAGCTAGTTACCGATCGCGGAAAAATTATGAGTGAAAATAGACTGAATGAGTAAAAAAAAGGTAAGAAATAAAATAAATTTAAAATTATCTTATTGAAGATAAATAGAGATGAACTGAATAGAATACAAAAATAAATAAAAATTAATACAGAAAATTTAATAATTTCTAAAATTATTTTTCATTCTATGTCACCGAGCAATAGAAATTAATTTCATTATTTTCTGTTCTTTTAATTTCTTCTCAAACCAACACCAATCATAAGTGGTTGCATGCAAAGTGGAACTATAGATTGTTTAATGATTAGATGTGTTATGTAAAGATGTGCACTGTGTGGATAAAAAATCTCCAAAAATCAATCAAGCATTGGACATGTTAGAAGATAAATCCAAAACATTATAGATGTTATAACACATGAGCATTGGACATGTTAGAAGATAAATCCAAAACATTATAGATGTTATAATGTCAACAGAAACACATCAAATAAATCGAATGTAGAGGATATTCTTTCTTTCCCCTTCTTTTAGGTGGGAAAACCAATATATATATATATATATATATATATATATATATATATAAGTTTTTAGCCGTTACCACTATTTCAGAAGAGCCCAAAATCTCAGACTGAAACCAAAAAGAAAAAATGACTTTTCGCAACAAACAAATTACAAGTACTGCCTTTTTAATAAACTTTTATTAGACTTTAGTTATGCATCTTCAACATAAATGGACAACAAATATTATCTACTTTAATATGAAGATACCAGGTGTGTATAAATGAATAGAATTAAATTGAATAAGAGTGGAAACATATGTGCTAGGACATGTCCACATTTTCTCACAGTATATTATTTTTAATTAGTTAAAAATTTAATAGTTGTTTAACTTTAATTATATATTTTTAAAATAAAACAGTTTTTATTTTAAAATTTAAAGTGAGTTTCATCCAGTACAATTACCCTTCTACTTTGTTAAACTTTTTTTTTCTCTTTCTCACCATACAATATAATATTATAAATAAATAAAAATATAATTTACATAATTCAAATTGGAAATACATAAGTATTTTTATCATGTTATTTTATTTTATCAAATTAAAATTTGTTTGTTGTTATAATTTTTATTATTTACATATTAATGTGTATATTAATTTTAATATATTTTTTAATACATAGAGAAAATTGAAGTGTGAGAGAAAATAATTTGAATATGAAAAGAGTAAACCTGACGAGTGTTATTTAAAAATGAGGATGAGACAATAAAAAGAACAAAAGAATATTATAGACTAAAGATTATATTGGAAAGTAAGATGTATATTAAAAAAAAGAGGAATTCCCATTATATTGTTATAAAATATTAATATATTTTAGTTTTAATATACTTCTTAACACATGAAGAAAAAAAGTAGTGTGAGAGAGAACATAACTTAAAAGTTATAAAAAAATTATATTTCAATTAAATGATTAATTTTACCCGATGTTTGAAAGAGAATATGAATTAGAAGAGAGAAAACAAAGTAGTGTTACATGGATTAAGAAGTATACTGAAAAGTAAAAAAAAAAAATTATATATTATCACATAAATTATGAATCATAGATAACATTTTTATATAACTTAATACAACACTGAAAAGGACATATTTTATTCTAAATAGTGATATTTCTGTATTTGTAATTACAAATATATCATTAATACTTTTATGTTTTTGTATTTCATTATATCATTTATCATGTCTATATTTTTTTCTCAACTATTTTTTTATTTATTGATTTTTTTCTGTCTACCATTTTATCCTTGATTTTTGTTGATGATACTTTTTAATGTGAACCTGAATTTTCTTCATACTTTAACTTCTACATTTATTCTAGAACTTTAAAATCTTATCTCCATCCTTCTTATCTTTCAAAATATGTATCATCTTTATTCTTATAATTAATTTTTCAGTTTAAATATGATTGTCTTTTTTTAGATCTTATAAAAATATTTGCTTACTAAATCTCTAATATTTTCTAGTTGTTCTGCTTTATACTTTCTTATAAATCATGATTAGTTTACTTTTAGAATAGAAATTAATTATTATTATTATTATTATTATTATTAGAATAAGTCATGATTAGTTTTATTTTAGAATAGAAATTAATTAATTTTAGAATATATTAAGAAAAACTTAGAATAGAAAATATTAATTAATAGAAAAAAATAGTAGGAATATATTTTCTGGATACATAATTTAGTTAAATAATAATATATTATCTATTAATATAAATAAAATAATTATGTATATTGTTTCTAATTTTTTCAATAATTTAATTTTAACATTATATTATCACGAAAATATTTATAATTTACTTAGACGTTTCAATTTAATTTTCAATTGATAATTTTGAAGGATTGTAAAATTATTTATTTTCTAGTTTCATAACTTGAATTTTATCACTAAAAAAATATAAATATGCTTTATATTTTTAGAATTACCTATTATAATATATTTAAATTATATTTATATATATAAATTATCATTATTTTTCATTACATAATTTATAACTATTATAAAATAATTTTATTCATCATATATTTATATTCTTTTGTCACTGATCAGTCTTAACATGTAAAATGATAAATATATATTACAAAATTAAGAATCATATGTAATAATTTCCTTTAAATAGTATTTGATAAATAAAAAATTCATTATTATTTTAAAATAAAAATTATATTTCATAATATACTAAAAAAATATAAGTTGTTATCTTATTTATAAAAAAATATTAAATATATTATTTGATTGAATAATTCACTTAAAAATAATATAATTATTTTAATTAATATTTGTATATTTATTTACCAAATTCATCATGTATTAATATAGAAAGAACACTAACATAAACGTCAAATATTTAAAATTAACACAAAATTTATAGAGATTAAAATAAGAAATGATAAGATGTATGTTAATGAATTAAATTGTGTCTCTAGAAAAATGTAATCATCTTAATTTGAATTTTTTTAATCATATTAATATTTTTTTCGTTCTTAGCTTAAACCTAACTATAGTTAGTGATAAGATTAAAAAAAATAAAAATTAAAAATATCAAGAACTTATAATTAATAAATATTTTTGTAATGATTAAAAATGGATGAAATAATATCTACAATAACTAAAAACATATTTAAACTATTATTTTATATTATATGTATTAAAAAATAGCCTAAAACTCAATTTGGTTGAAATGGGTTAATTAAAAGAATTTTACAATAATTATATTTTAAATATTTGAACTTAAAGAGGTCAAATATTTGTTGTAATTTCATAAGACCATTTGTTATTGTTGTACTTGTACACATTTAATCTCTTAGACTTGCATTATTATATATCTTCTTTGACGATATCAATATTAACTTGTACTTTATCTTTACATTTTATGATATCAATATTAACTTGTAATTTATAAAGCACATTTTTATTTTGAGAGAAATAACAATCGATACTGAATTTTGAGACTTATTTTTTACCTTATGCTTTGGAATGCATAGTGCGAAGTTGTGTTTTTTATTTGTTAACTCTTATATTATATAATTCTTAGTAGCTTTTTTATTTATACCAGTTGAATCATTATTTGATCACATTTCACTATTGAAAGGAACACTTTTATCGGTTGAATAATCAATTCAGAGTTTAGCGATTCAGTTTAAAAAACATTGCTTAAAACGAGCACTAATTAAAATGAGAAAAAAAAAATACTATATAAGAAAGTGTTAATAATGTATTTATATTAATAATTTAGTTGTATTAATATAACTCCTAATTTTAGACATAATTTTCCATGTCTAAATATGTGCATGTATTTTGCAGCCCCTCATCTATTAGAAGACTTCACCCAAGAGGACAATCACTACTCTGAAACTGTATCCAACATCCTCCAAAACCAGTCCAGCCGGTGGCCCACCTCTCCGACCTCCGTTGGCTACATCACATACTCCACGCATTCAGCTTTCTCAAAGTGGAGCAGCCGCGCCAGCCACCTCTTCCAGCCGGCGGTGGACGGCCCCAGCCAGTGGCTCCTCAAGTACATTCTCTTCACGGTCCCCTACCTCCACGCCAAGAACCCCGCCGACACTTCTCCCCCAACCGCCGCCGACCCCAAGCTGCGCGGCAAGGGAACGCCGCAGGACGAGCTGAGCGCCAACCACGTGCTCGCGGAGCGCCGCCGCCGCGAGAAGCTGAACGAGCGGTTCGTAATCCTGCGCTCACTGGTCCCCTTCGTCACGAAAATGGACAAGGCATCCATTCTGGGCGACACCATCGAGTATGTAAAGCAGCTGCGGCGGAAGATCCAGGAGCTGGAGTCGCGTAACCGCCACACTGAGGCGGAACACCGTTCCAAGCTCCCTGAGGTGATTTTAGAATCAACAAACAACGAGATTATCCCTATTATCACAAAGTTTATTTTGGTGACACGTTTTTTTCGATGTGTTGATGAAAATGAATAGGTAACGGTTCAAAGGACGAGTAGCAATTCGAGCAAGGAGCAGCAGAGGAGTGGGGTGACGGTGATGGAGAAGAGGAAGGTGAGGATCGTGGAAGGGGTGGCGGCGAAGGCGACGGCGGTGGAGGCTGAGGTGGCAACGTCAGTGCAAGTTTCAATCATTGAGAGCGATGCACTGTTGGAGATTGAGTGCGTCCACAGAGAAGGGTTGCTTCTTGACGTGATGCAGATGCTGAGGGAGGTGCGGATAGAGGTTATAGGGGTGCAGTCATCACTTAACAATGGGGTGTTCATGGCGGAGTTGAGGGCTAAGGTGAAGGAACATGCGAACGGGAAGAAGGTTAGCATTGTGGAAGTGAAGAAGGCACTGAACCGAATCATTCCTCACGCTGTCCACTGAATACCACTCTTCTAATTTTCATGGCTTAACCTTATGAATTAATGTTCCAAGCACTGGAATTAACGGCTATTAATTTTTGTTGTAATATCCAATCACAATGGCTTAATGTGTATGTAAGATTCAAGCCAGAAGTGAATAAACCCTTAAGTATCCTCAGAAAGGCTGATGAACTAAAAACAAACTAGGAACCAGTGCTGTCATTAGAGTTTTAGTTATTAATTAAACTAGTTGACATTCTATTTAGTCTGGTAATTATGTATGATCAATCTATTCTATAACAATAATATAGGAGATTACTTGGTATACATTATTTTTCTAAGAATATCTTATGTAATTTGTGTATGTTTTCTATGGTTCAAGTGGCATGTCTTCGCAATGAAGGTCTTCTTTCTTCCTCTCCTATACGCTACAAAACAACTGCCGAATCAATAGATCCATGGTTTGTTTCACAATGTCATATAGGATGATAGAATTTCTTTTACCAAGTTTTCTGTAAACTTTTTGTTGTTCATTGATTTTTTTTTAATCTCTTGAATCTTCTGAATATGAAGATTGGATTTTTTTTTTATTTTTTTTTTTGTGTGTGTGTATTGTTTGTTGATTTTATTATCATTTAACCTCTTGTTGAAAACAATATTTTAGTTTGAGTTAATTATAATGGTCCGAGAAGAAGAATACATAGATGAATTTATAACTTTTGTAAAATAGTTTTAATCGTTAACATTAATCTATATTATATATAGCCTTATTAAATTTAATTTGCACCGTCTTTTTTTATTATATATTAGCAAATTAAAATTATAGATTTGTAATTCTACACTTTGAGAATTAAATGAAGCATTATGCGTTCGTTATCAAAGGAATAACGTAGAATAATATACCATTATATAAAAAACAATAAGAAGAAAAAATAATCATGATACTTGGAAGATGTCTTGTGTACTTAAGCCATGAGTTTGCTTTTGAAAGGATAGTTTAATTTTCTCATACCTTTTGTTAAAATGTCTTTTTAGTTATTTGTTATATCATCGTGGTTGTAATATCTCAACTAATTTATATTTGATGCGACATAAGATATTCCTTAATACAACATTATGATAATATATATACTTTAAATGAGAATCAAAATTATTATATATTACACTTAGTACAAAAAAAAGTTATAGAACTCACATGTTTGTTATTTTTTTTTATTAAATTTGGCTTTATTTACAAGGAAAGCCTTTGTTTATCATTTTATTTGAAAGCTTTTATAATATAAATTTATCTCTTTTTTATAATTAACCAAAACATAAAAGCATTACATCATAGTTGTGCATTCAACTAATATCAAATTAATGAGCTAAACGAATATGACGAAGATTCAAATTTTTCATTTTGTAGTAAAATTATATCAAAACCGCTTTTATTATGTAACTTTTGTCAGATTATTGTATAGAAAACTTGAGAATATTTTTTTTTGTATTAGGATTGAGACACTCCTAGGGTGCTTTCATTAATTTAATTCTTTCCTCTTAAAAAAACAAACATCAAATTAAATATGATTGAGTGATACTTCTGAAAAACACTTTAATTTTATCTATGTGAGTCTTTTTCTTCTTCCTTACCACATTGATGTTGCTATGACTCTCTTTGTTATTCCTTATCTTTGATTCAATAAGTGGTGTGATTGTTAGAGCTTGAACCATAGCTTATTCAATAAGTGGTGTGATTGTTAGAGCTCGAACCATAGCTTATTCACCAACCACCTAACCACCTTGACTGATTGGTTCGTTACATTTTGTGCATAGAGACTCTTAGAACTCTCCCAACTATTTCACCCATGAACCACTTTGCTATATTGACCTAGAGTTGTCAAAGGCTCCATATAAGTTTTGGCAAAGTTGTGAAGGTGTCAAAACTCCAAATTCTAAACCCTAAACTCTAAACCCTAAACCCTAAATCCTAAATATGCTTAACACATATATGAACACACAAAACACATGGAAAATAATCAATTATTTAGTGTGACATAATTAATTATACTTTAACATATATGAAACTTATTAATTATATACTTATGTGTGTTTTGAGTATAATCATGTTTAATATATACTTTATATATATATAGTCATAATCGGTTATATATGGGTTCGAATATTTAATTAGGAGGGTATTACAAAGTCTTGAATTAAAATAATATTGAGTTGAGTACACAAATCTTTAATCTTCTTGGATTAGTTTAGTTAAGCATTATTCACTATAAACCAACTTCGCGTTTAAATCACAATCAAAATATGATTTTGTTTTTAAAAGGTGATCATTTGGTAAAGCATAAAGTATTACACGAATTTTAGTTATTCCAATTGGTACGCATTGCAATGTTTGAATGGACATTGCAATGTTTGAATGAAAATTATATAATGTTCATCTAATGTTCTCCTGTATAATTTTTTTTAATAGGATTAAAATACTTAAGTGCTCTTATTTATTCTATTCTTAGCTTTTCTTAAAAAAACAAAATATGTATTAGTATATAATTGATTTAGAAAGTGCTAATAAAATTACAAGAAAAAATAGTTATAATACTTATGAAGATAAAATAAAATAAAAAAAAATATGTAAACCGAAAGAAAATTTATCTTATAT
>Ga0209489_101280_pt1 | contig 51349 bp, 34 predicted proteins | sample SiratrowhiteBW_FD_187527 | JGI IMG/M metagenome (GOLD analysis project Ga0209489, IMG submission 187527) | Root nodule microbial communities of legume samples collected from California, USA - Siratro white BW (SPAdes) (version 2) | ecosystem: Host-associated > Plants > Roots > Nodule | place...
TTTTTTTTTAAATTTTTGGAATTAGATGATGTTAACGATATTGATGATAGTAGGCATGAATTAATTGAATGATGTTTTCTTACAGGTTTATTAAGAAACTAAATATGCTTTTACTCTTATTGGGATTAGTTTTTTCTTTTCTTCTCTATTTAAAGGTTTTAATTTTTTAATTCTTCGATCATGTGAAATGTTAGTTTTAGTAATTTAGAGATAGATAACGTTGGTCACTATTCTTTTAAATTACATTTCCAAATTGAGTGGTATAATAACTTCAATATCGATCAAAATCCTTTTATTAAAAGATCAAACTCGAAATACTCCTCTGTCATCGGAGAGTGAAGTAGTGTAGCTAGTAAAAACAGTGTCACTGAAATTCCTCCAATGTAATATTTCAGCGAAAACCTACATGAAGAGAAAGATTAAGTAAAAAAAATATATATGGTTTCAAGGGTCACTTTTAACACTTTTTTTTTTTAAAAAAAAAACTTTTTTCTAATGATAAAATATTATATTTATATGATAGTAATAAACATAAATAAAATTTTGGAATAAGATAATATATATATATATATATATATATATATATATATATATATTTTTTTTTTTTTAAATATATATATATATATATATATATATATATATATATATATAATAAAAAAACTTTTATTCAAATTATTTTATTTTAGGATATTACAAATATTTTTTTAAATTATAGCTTCCTAACTCAGTCTGATCTATTCAACTGAACATTTATTCCATTTGGCGTTCCAAGGTAATAATAATGATTATTTTATTGAGAAATGGTAGTTTTATTCTACTGTTTTGAAAAAATTCATTTGAGACTGTTTTATATTAATAAAATAATAATATTTTCAGTGTTAAATGATGTCAATCGTAAACACTACCAATCACGTCTGTGTACACACTTTGGTTTTCCTTCTTCACAAAGCCTTTTATTTTCTTCTGTTGTCCTTTTGTTTTTAGTGTATTCAATCGAAGCACACAGTAGGGTAACCAAATAAGATGCCAATTATAGTGCTTTCGTTTCATTGCAAGTGCTGCTTCTAGTACTAACAAGAGTATGAGCACGTCAATATTCTCTATTATCATGATACAGATTAAGCATATGGGACCCTCACACATAAACATAAAAAGAATTCCCTTCCCAGAAGAAGGGTAATATGTGGGATATATAAGATAATTAAACAAGTACAAAACTTAATAATGAATTACACAATGTGATGTAATTAGTGCATCCGAATGTTATAGTTTGAGCCATTGCTCTCCATCTATGAAACTCTTCTGAATGAAAGGTGCTGCTTCATCATAGCTGAATGACTTTGACCAAGGTACCCTTTTGCTTCTATCTGCTCCTTTTCCATTACATAGATACTCACCAAACACTGCAGTCCTGAAATTCCATACATAGAAAGCTAGTAACAAAATCATATTTTTTATGTAATGATCTTGAATTATAATAATATCTTACTTCTTTCTATTTGGGTGATTCCAATCTGACCACCCTTCAGGAATGATAATGTCATCCATATTACATTTGGAGTATATAATTCTAGAGTAGTTCCCCCATGCTCTCCCAAGGTATACCTTGCCACTTCCTCTGATATTGCACCCTACAAAAGAAAAGCCTGTGTCTTCATTTGGTGAATTCCTGTGATGTGCTGCTATTGCTCCAAAGTTGTCCGCTGTTGAATGAAGAAGGCAATTCTGCTCCATAGTTCTCAAGGGTCAGAATTCTAGTAACATAGAAAAAGGCTCATCTTATGTTATTACCTCATAGAGTGATTTTGCACTGCCGAAGATAAAATCAACTTTTCCGATTATGTGACACTGTAAGAAGTAATGATTCCCTGTGTTGTCCAATAGACTGTCCTGTGCTCCCTTGATCCTCACTCGATAGAACATTGCTCTTGCACTGTTCACCCTCAGTGCCACTCCTTGCATCCCTTTTACACCAGCCCTTGCAACCACTGAGTTCTGCAACCACACAAAGATTGGCATTTGACATGATTCAAATTGCACTTGTCATGTGTTGGAATAGGATAATGCAGTAACTTTTCCACACATTCATGCAATTTTAGCGGTTGAATGAAATATGGTGTATTTTATAGGTTGCTGGAAAACATGAGTAGTTCAGTTTTCATCCGATAATTTTGAATTGCTGAATCCGTGAATGTGTTGAAAAATTTATACAAAAATTGTGTTCTTACCTCAAAAGTGACCCCAGTAGCACAAAAATAATCTGAATCCACTCCAACTGTTGCTGTATCAAAGGTGCCTAATGCCTGGCCATTGGTGCCTTTATCAGAGGACTTACTGTTCCAAGTAATAACAGGACTTGCTGTTTTATTTCTTTTCCCTATGAATGATATATAAGGCTTGGTCACAGGCACACGCACTTTCTCTCTGAAATTATTGCATACAAACAAAAGGGTATACAAACATAAGTAAAGTTTTTAATAAAAAACAAAAGTAAGGACAAGTACTTGATGACCAACGAAATTTTAGGAAACCAAATAAGTGTAACAGTTGGATAAAAAAAAAAGACCAACCAAATCCCAGCTTCATTACCCAAAAACAAAAGATTGTGTTTTCAAGAGGAGAATCAAGGCAATGAATAGAAACAAGGCTTTTGATTAGAACTGAATAACAATGACACAGTGGAGATGAAAGTAAAAGATGAATATATTTTTGAAAAGGACAAAACATAGAAGTAGTTGCATATGATTTTTTTGTTTTCAATTACATGGATTGTGAAATAAAACTCCAATTTTGATAGAAAAACAACACCAAAGCTACCATGCAAATTATGCGAGTAATCACTGACCTGTAAATTCCTGGATAAATGTAAATTTTCACCCTATTTTGGTTATCATCAGGAACCATATCCACAGCACCCTGAACAGTTGTGGAGTGTCCTCCACCATATTTGTTTACAACAATAACTCCAACATCTTCATGGCGCTTCAAGGTCAACCTTTGCTCATCCACCTTCAAATCTTCCCAACTAATGTAGTTCCTAACACCATCATGGCCATTTTCACCTTCTGCTAAATCCCCATGAACCCCCATCACGAAAACCGACACAAACAAGAACACAACTCCGGAAGACACCAACTCCATCATCATTGTGTGACCACACCAAGAATAGAAAACTAAGCATGAAGGGGTGTGTGTGAACGTTAAAAATGTTGAGGTGTTATTATAGGACCAAAGTGAGAAAATGAAACTCCAAATGAGAACAAAAAGCTTGTGTTACTTATGAATAAGTGGAGTAACGGTTTTTTTTAGAGTTGAGGCATGGAGTAGCTGATAGCAATAAATGTGCGAGCGTTATGGTGATATATATACGTCTGTTCCAATCCTAGTAAGCCATGCACGTTGCTTTTATGAAACATAAACTGAGACTAAGAAAATCAAAATTGGTTTTTTTTGGAGTTTAATATAAGACTAAAAAACCTTGTATATGTGACTGAAACTTCTGTTTTCTGTTTTTTTTTTTAGCATAAACGTTGAATAAATGAGACTTTGCCTGATGCAGAAGAAAGAGTGTTGGGTAACTGAAAGTGTATTTTTTTTTTAAAGTTGATCATATAAAAGAAGAGAACGTGGTATATATGGTGTGAAAGGATGAACAAGGCAACAGCAAGAACGGTTGAAGATTCATGGGGTGTGAATTTTGGGTGTAACTTCCACCCACTAAGTCTTCTTTTTGCTTGATGCAAGGCTTTCAAAATCATCTTTTTCCCTCCTCTATGTATAAATCACAAACTACTGTATATATATATAGTAACTGTCACCACCCTAAAATTTACTTAATTAGACATGTTTGAAACACTTTGCGTGTGTGTAATATTATACCTTTTCTTTTTCTTGTTCTAGAAAAATGTTGAATGTTTGATTTTCATCTGGTTTGAACTGGTTTTTTTAAATTATGGTTCAGCTACCAATGTGAATGTTTAAGTGTTTTGTTGAATGCATTTGTTTTGATGAGATCAATTAATGAGTAAAAGTGAAATTATTGTATCAACTTATAGCATATGATAGATATTCATGGAGGTGCTTGATTTAATATAAGATTTAATTAACTGGGAGTGGAGACTTAATTGATTTTATGGTGGTAACATATAGAGTTCTTTGATAATTAACTGCACTATGTTATATTAATTCTCAATTAACATTTGATCAATTATAGAGTTGGATTGCTCATTGAACTGAGGAAGTTAAAGATGAAAATAAGAATAATAAATGTGGTTAGATTGTATGATCACAAGTGTATAAAAACAGTTACAATAATAATAATACATTACTTGCCAAATCATTTAAAGTTCTTGGTTCATCACAGTCTCTGGCCATTTAAGGAAAAAACAATTAATAAGGTGCACTCATGAGTCACAATGGAGTTGATGGTGTCATGAGTTCCATGATCTTTTCAACTCTCAATAGAAACTATTAATCTCTCTCTCTCTCTCTTTTTCATCCTTCCATCATAGGCAGTTATAGAAAGGAAGAGTTAGAGTGATTCACTTGTATAGATAAACTTCATTTTCAGTTGTTTTCCACCGTTTCACAGAAGAAAAATAAAGGAAGTGCTAATTAAGCAAAGCAAAAGGTTATAGATAGAGAGGAACAATGAAGGCTAAAAAATACCAATCAATGAGGATTTCTGCTATTTTTTTATCAGAAGATTCTGTAACTGTTCCTGCACACATGCATTGAACATATTTTGTGAATATGAAAAAATATTTTTTTTTGGTAGTTTTATTTCTATGAAAATGACACTTTCGCATTGTAAATAGTTTTTATTTTCATTTATGTGTTCGTTTTTTCTATTATATTAAAAAAATAAATACTTTTGTAAGGAAAATAGGTGAAGAGTTATGTTCTTATTCTTTAACTAATGAATTATGAAATTATTTTTAGATATAATGTTTGTACGGCTATATATTTTATAAATAATAAAATTATTTTAATTTAATAATACATAAAATTAGTTAATTAAAAATGACACAAATAATTTGGAAAATATCATATCGCTTTTATACAGTGGTACGAATGAGAAAATGACAAACATATGATATTTTGATGGAACTAAAAGTTGTTGTTTGCAGTAAATACTTATTTCTACTGCATTCTTCTCAATTTATTTTGTTTATTTTAATATTAAATAAATTTAAGTTTTCGAAATTATTTAACATCCACCAACTATGTTTATAAGAATATTAATATAATATTTCAATTATTCCTAAAATTACAAAAGGATATCGTGAAACAGCTGGATAGAAAATTGACCCTAAAACTGTCGTATGATATAATAGTATTCAGTTAAATTACATTTGTATGAATTTTACTGAATATCATACTGTTGAATACCTTTCCAATAATTTTTTTTTTTTCTAAAACTGACAGTCAAATTGAAACTTCTTTTATGTAGTTATAAACCCAAAACTTTATGTTAATATAAAATTATATGATGTCTCATTTATATAAATTAAAATTAACATATTATCTATATTTAAAATATATTAAAATATAAATAATTTGATTATTCTATTATTATTGTTCAATTTTATATTAATTGTAAATTGACCCTAATTACTTGGATGAAAGTAATTCAATGAGGAAACTCTAGAGACACTTTGGTGGTGGCAGAGATAAAGGACAGCCAAAGAAAAAGGGAAAAAATTGAAAATAATAATAATAATAATAATGTATTTGTTGCAACTGCATTTTGTGAATTATTTTTGTATTACTAAAGCAAAATTATTTTTAATTTAAAATATTAATATATATTATTATATCATTAAAATTGATTGAAAAATTCATGTTTTCTTAAAGATGTCAAAATATCATTCTTAAAGATATAAAAATATCATTTTTTTTACCTGAATTCTAAGCATAAATTCCTTCTGTGGATATTATACGCATATATTCTTAGTGATGTTTAAATTTTTACAATACCTTCTTATAATACTGTTTGACACGATATATAAATCTCTGATGTAAATTACTTATGTTTATATCAATACATAATAAACTTTCTTCATTTTTTTTTATACATATCAGGTTCCTATTTAATCCTTACCTATAATAAGCATATTGTTAGATGTAAAAAAAAAATTAAATTAAATTTGACAAAAGTAGAAGTCTAGTTGTGGTGGATAAAATTTATATATAATGTATTATTTTGAATTTAATGTTCAAACCATTTTACTTTAGAAATATATAATATTAAACGTTAGCTCATTAAAATAAAATAACGTGATTAAAAATATAACTTATGTGATATTATAATTAATATTTATCATTTATTCTTTTGCCAGCATATATGATGTGAACAATGTTCATATTTTATTTCTTACAAATAACCTAATCACCCACTAACTTCAAAAACATCTTCACTAATACATATCTTAATCACATCTTATATTTTTCATTAACAAAATAAACTGATGTAATATGATGAATTTTTACAAATGAGGTAGTCAATTTACGATTACAAAATTTAACCAAACAATTACAAATGTGAAACATAAAGGATCATAGTTTATATCAAGAAATGATAGTGTGAGAAGTAGCTTCTATAGTCTAAGCCATCCATCTCCATATATATAGTCTCTGCTCAGAAAATTCACAGCTTCTTCTCTGCTCAGAGCTTTTGACCATTCCACCCTCTCACTTCTGTTTGATCCTTTTCCTGAACACTCATACTCCCCAAACACTGCAGTCCTGTCAAAACCACAAAAACAAAACAATGTAAAAATATTGTTCTGTTTTTTTCCCAGTGTTTTTCCAATGTTGTTTTTCTTTTTCATATGGCATTTTCAAGTTCTGAAAAGCATTATATGTGAACACTAACGTCTGGAAGTGTAATTTTTCACAATTGAACATTTGTAACAGCTTTTTTCATGATGTATAACAATTGAGATAATAGGAATTATACTCTTGTCTTGATGGATCATCCCAATCGCTCCATCCCAAGGGATTAACAACATCAGCCATGTCACAGTTTGAATATATTGTTGTTGCATAGTCCCCCCGTGCTCTCCCAAGAAAGACACTACCACTTCCTTTGATTGTGCAATTAACAAATGAAAAGCCTGTATCTTCATCTTCTGAGTCCCTATGATGAGCTGCAATTGCTCCCCAAAACTCAGCTACAGAGTATACAACACACTCCTGCTTCCACAACACCAAAGTATTAGCAGGGAAAAATGAAAAATATCTTTCTCCATAAACTGTTGTAGAGAATGTTAACAAGAAGAGGACTTTAAGTCTCTCATGCTTAATTCATAAGTGAGACTATATATTTAAAAAGTATTTTTACGTCGAGACATGTTAACAAGAAGAGGACTTTAAGTCTCTCATGCTTAATTCATAAGTGAGACTATATATTTAAAAAGTATTTTTACGTCGAGACTACTTAACTCGTAAGTGAGACTATATATTTAAAAAGTGTTTTTACGTCGAAACTGCTTAACTCGTACGTGAAACTATATATTTAAAGAGTATTTTTAAGATAGATTTTGATTAAGTATAATTCAAACTTACAAAATCAGTTTATAAGATCTGATTTATATCTAATTATAAACTATTAAAAAGTCTTAGATATATAAATATATCTATAACCATAGAGAATGAGGTAAACATTTAAAACAATCAAAATGGAAAGTTGTTTACATGAAACAACGATTTAGCGTTGCCAAATATGAAATCAACAGATCCTTGAATATAACTTCGATAGAAATAATGGATTCCTGTGTTGTCAAGGAGGGTGTCTTGCTCCCCCACAAGCCTAACTCCGTAGAACACAGCTTTATCACCGTCTACACGCAATGCTACTGCTTGACGTTTATCTGCATATTTATCAACCAAATTCTGCCCAACAAATACACATCGTTGGTTTTCTACTCAGTACAAAACCAATAAAAACATATCAAACTTAAATTAGGTGCATTCTGTTGTTTAATCAGACATTTTTAGTAACCTTCTTCTAGTTCTGATATCTATTACAACTGCATAATTATGCTTACTTCAGTTCCAATTGCAGCAATTAAATTTTCCAGAAAAAAGGAATCAATTTATGACAAGTTAGTCCTTAATTAATTACCTGAATTGTAACAGCAGTTGCGCAGAAAAAATCAGATTGTACCCATAGAGTTGCTGTGTTAATTGTGCCAATTTGTTGGCCGTTGGAGTCTTTGTCTGATGCCTTTGTACTGTTTGTGATAATAGGAAGGCCAATGCCATTACCTATCGCCGCTATATTTGCATTCATTGTTATATTAGGTTTACCTATTAATGAAATGAACGGCTTGCTTTTCGGCACATGCACTCTTTCTCTGCATAAGTTAATTTTGAGCCACCAAAACATTCATTACTGCACATTTCATTATCATAACAATCACTAAAATTAAAGTCCAGTGACCCTTTTTTCCCAAACAAAAGGCGTTAACTTTGTTTTACATTGTAAAGAAAAAAACTGTGATTTTAAGCACACAGTGTTTGATAAAATTAGTGTTTAACTTGTTCATCAGAAAATGGTGAACTAGCAAAGAAAAATTGGGATGATGATAAGAGGCATGGAAAAATTGTAGAAAATCTTAACTATTTGATGAAAATGAGTACAAAAAGTTGATTGTTATTACAAACCTATAAATTCCAGGATAAATGTATATCTTGACCCTTTGAGTGTTGTTTAGCGGAACCATATCTACAGCTCCTTGAACCGTTGTTGAATCTCCGTTACCACTTTGATCGACCACAATAACTCGACCACCAACGTTGGATGTTGTACCTTTTTCATCCACCGTGAAATCATCCCACGTTATCACGTTTCCAGCATGATCACTGTCGGTATCACCTTGCACCCCAACACACTTCAACAACAAAACCAAGAAAACCAAACCAGAAAATAACATTATCCTCATCTTAGTCATTCCTCTTCTAGCTTTGTAATGTGATATTGGAAACAATATTGAAGGATTTCAATTCCACGGAGTGAGAGAATGTAAGAAAGAGAATGTAAGAATGAGAATGAAGAAACTAAAGAAGAGAATCATGCATGGAATGAAACTCAAAGGAGTGGTTCTGTTGGTCTAGTTTAAGTTTATAAAGAACTCATCAGCAACAAGAAGAGCTTCGTACGAACACTGGATGAACTATTTTATTAAAACAATTTGTATATATTAATTAGGTTAGTTAGGATAAAATCTAATACCTATATCTAGTGTTAGGATCGGAATAGCAAACATCTTCATTTCTGTTATGTTTAACTTTTGATAATTGAATAATGTTATTATAACCATAGAATTCTATGTTCAATAAATGAATTTAACTTGGGCACATAGATAACAGATTTTGCTTAAGAGATTGAGAATGCAGAAGAGGGAAATTGGAAGTTGATTTGGTCAACATGCATGCATATATTCATATGAATGCTTGCGGTGGACACTGTTAGGTTATTGGGACCAACCACCAAATTAACCTGTTTCTTCCCTCACTTCACAATTTGGTTTCATACTTCAATTTATTATATATTGGATTTGATTACTTTACAGTGCACGCAATGTGCAATGTGTCTGTGGCTACAGTGAGACAGAAAAATCAACGTTGAAAAAATATATGAAGTTACTTTAAGTTTAACTGAGATCAAAAAATGGCTTATGAGTAGGGTGAAAACAAGAAACGTGCCTTCAGAATATAGTGGTGAGTTACTTACTACTACTTGTTTCAGTTCTTTTTATATATAAGGTTTATTAACACCTTCATTCAATACCCTCTAATCACCTCACAAAACACCTCTATTTTATTAAATTCAAATGAGCAACATATTTTTCATTCCTGCTATTATTTATTATTATTATTATTATTATAGTATTTTCTTAAATTTATATTATTTTCTCTTAGTTTTTAAACTGTTTCTACTGAATTAAAGTGCTCATTCCATTAATTTATTATACTAACTTGATCAATTTGATAAGAAATTATAGATCAAAAAATGTTGCAGCCAATCATTATTTGTCACATTGACCAAAAATATCACTGTTAGTATTAAAGAGATATTTTATGAAACTAATTCTTTTTTAAGAAGTTATCTAAAATTATATTACTCAAATGCTAGTTATTTATTTATTTATTTTGTAGAGTGTAAATGCTCGGTTGGACTGTGTTTGTTTGGACTGGATTCCTCGGGTCTGAGTTAGATATTGTAAGTCTGGCCCATAATTAAAATTAAAAAAATTTCAATAGTTTTATTAATTCTTTTTTAATTTTTTAAAACTTAGCGACTAAAATAAACCTCTTTGCCACCAATATCTATTAAAAACTAAGGTAAATTAAAATATGAGAAATAAAAGTGCAATCAAACTTCTATATGTATAAACCAGCCGCCTAGGAACAAGACAATTATGTCTTGTCTTCCATGTCTGGTCCGAAAAAAAATTAATTTTATATGTTCTTCACTTTACAATGCCCATAAAGTAAAATAGCTTTGAAATATGCAACTCTTTAAAAATATTTTTCAGGAACCAAGATATCCACCATACCCAAAAGATTCTCTTTTTTTCACAAACAGTTAATTAGTTTGTGGTATATGATTCAAAAACAACTTACAAAAAGCATAAAGACCCGCGTGCTACAAGATATATGATACAAAATAGATTTTGCCATACATAATTAAGAGTTAAATATTTTGCTATATTTAATATTTACTATTAAGATATATTTGTATTCTCTTAAATACATAATTAAGAGTTAAATACTTTGATCTTTTGAGATTACATAACACTTTATATCGTTCATAATAAGTTCTTATATGAAGTATAGGATATAATGTGTAGAGTTTCAAGGAGTCACGAGAGAAGTGGAAATGACTCTTAATATTGTATTTCTTAAAATTGATTGGTAAATTATTATAACATTTCTAAATTCAATTTACTAAGAAGGGAATACATTGATATTTTTTTCCAATTTGATAATGCATAAAAAAGTTTGCGGATATCCTGCAATTTCCTAATTTATATATTGAAAAATACTGATTTATTATATTTAAAAATATGAACTTTTTTGAATGCGTGGTGCATCCAAAGGGTATTATTATTTGTTGGGAAAAGGAAGATTATCCTGAAGAACACCAGAATCTATCTTTGACAATCCACCAATGATTACAGTACTTCTACTTTTGTTATATTATATATCTTAGAAATTTATCATTCTGTGAAATTGGGATGTGGAATCTGCTCTCATTAACCTTAAACTTTGTGTTTTCCTTCAAGCCACAGATCAAAGTCACATAACATTTTCCTGCAAAATCTTCCAATTTTTCCTCAAAATCATGATGAGAAGGCACTCCCTTCTGATTTCAACACCAAAACAAGTGTCCCTCCTCTTTGTTAGCCAATTCCACACCACCCCTGTCACTCCATCAACAAAACAAGTGTCCCAAACCCACCATCGTTGGTGGGGCTACCCCAAAACCTTCAAACCCAGTTTCACACCCTCTTGCAGACACAGGGTCAACACCTTGCACACTGGTTCCTCTGTAGAACAAATTGAAGTTGATGAAGTTGTTGAGGGCGATGTTTGGAAGAAGATGCAGGATGAAGCCAGACTTGATGTCACTGTGGAACCAATCTTGTCTAGTTACTACAACACTTCCATTCTCTCTCACAAATCACTGGAAACCGCGTTGGCCAATCATCTTGCAGTCAAACTCAGCACTGCATCCCTTCCAAGCAGCACCCTTTCTGATCTTTTTGTCACGGTTTTGGAAAATGATCAAGCCATCATGGAGGCTGTGAAGAGTGATCTGAGGGCAGTGAAGGAGAGAGACCCAGCATGCATAAGCCACGTGCACTGCTTCTTGAATTTCAAAGGCTTTCTGGCATGTCAAGCTCACAGGGTGGCTCACAAATTGTGGCTTCAGAGAAGAAAGCTTCTAGCTTTCATGATTCAGAGCCGGGTTTCTGAGGTTTTTGCGGTGGATGTTCATCCGGGGGCTAAGATTGGAAGTGGGATTTTGCTGGATCATGCAACTGGGATTGTGGTGGGAGAGACCGCTGTGATAGGAAACAATGTGTCAATTCTGCATAGTGTGACATTGGGAGGGACTGGTAAGGTTTCTGGTGATAGGCACCCAAAAATTGGTGATGGGGTGCTGATAGGTGCTGGCACTTGTATTTTGGGGAATATTAAGGTTGGTGATGGGGCTAAGATTGGTGCTGGTTCAGTAGTCATCAAGGATGTGCCTCCAAGGACTACGGTTGTCGGTAACCCGGCTAAGCTGGTAGGAGGAAAGAATCCTGTTAAGTTAGATAAGATTCCTAGCTTCACCATGGATCATACTTCAGATATTTCTGACTTTTATGATTATTGTGTTTAGACCTTGAAGTGTAATGTAGTGTATTCCTCAAGCATGTTTTGGAATTTTGAGTTTAAAATTTTAGGTGAAGTGATTTTGATTGATTGGGGTGGCTCTTGCTTGTTAAGAGAGAATTCGTGTTCTCCTACTAACAATAATAAGAATGAATGAGAGTTCCCTTGATCAAAGGATGTTATGTATGGCCAGCAGCTATACTTATGTATGTATGCATGTGTTATCACTATATGTGAATTTCATTATTATTGTTTTCGTTATCTATTTTTCTTGTTGCTTAACCTTGTGGAGATTCATGTGTATAAGTGGTATTCACCTTAATATTAAGAAAGCGTAGTGTTGATGGTGCAAGCAGTGTTGTTCTATGATAAACTAGAGCACTTGTTTGGAATTTACCGTTTTCAGATTGTTTGAGTCCAATAATAAATTGATATGTCTATTCATTTGAATTTTCATTCCAATACTGTGAGTGATAAGGATAAGAGAAGCCAACTATGGTCAACATCAAACAATTTTTGGAAAAGCTTAGGGTCACTTCAAGCTCTCATCCCTGCTAAGTTAATTTTATTTCTATGCTCTGATGTGTGTTCTCAAAGGTATCTACAAAAGAATTACTCTTTCAAAAACTTATATGCGTAGGTTTGTGAATGACTTTTACATCTAACATGTACTCCTAAGAAAGAACTAAAGCTCTTTGAATCGAAAGCACAGAAGATTCACAAGCGGATAGTTTTTGAGGTGAAGTTCATAGATCACTCTTATATCCGGCCTTTAGAGTCTAAACAGCCAAAATTCCAAGGATCATATAAGAACAAAATTTAAAGGGGTATAAAATAAAAATTACCTTTTTTTCATTTTTTGTAAGTTGCCCAATTTTGAGTAAGTTCCTTCTCCAAAAAATTTTTGGCTTTTACTAACGATTTGATGGTGCAACCAAGTGCATGGTTATTAGACAAGTAACAAATGGCTGTTGATGAGGTCTAACTACTAGCTTTTAGGGGAGTGCAAAATGAATGTTGCAAGTGAAATGCAAAATGGTCAAGATAAATGGATAGTCTTGTCTTAATTCAATAAGAGCTATTAACACACAGATATGAACAATTGTTACCTAATTTTACAAGATCCTTTATGTTCTGTCATTAACCCAATGTGTAGTGTTTTCAGAAAAATTATCATTCATAACTACTTATATATCCTTCCTGATGTGATGTATTCTTCATCTTACAACATTGTATGAAAAGCCTGTATCTTCATCTTCTGAGTCCCTATGATGAGCTGCAATTGCTCCCCAAAACTCAGCTACAGAGTATAAAACACACTTCTGCTTCCACACACTAACACCAAAGTATTAGTAGAGAAAAATGAAAAATTATTTTTTTTTCCCATAAACTATGTTTGTGGAGAAGGAAGTAAACATTTGAACAATCAAAATGGGAAGTTATTTACATGAAACAACGATTTAGCATTGCCAAATATAAAATCAACAGATCCTGTGTTGTCAAGGAGGGCGTCTTGCTCCCCCACAAGCCTAACTCCATAAAACACAGCTTTGTCACAGTCTACACGCAATGCTACTGCTTGACGTTTATCTGCATATTTATCTACCAAATTCTGCAAAACAAATTCACATATTGGTTTTCTACTCAGTACAAAACCAATAATACATCAAACGTAATTTAGGTGCCATTCTGTTGTTTAATCTGACATTGTTTAGTAACCTTCTTCTACTTCTGATATCTATTACAACTGCATAATTGTGCTTACTTCAGTTTCAATTGCACCAATTAAGTTTCCCAGAAAAAAAATCAATTTTTATTAAGTTAGTCCTTAATTAATTACCTGAATTGTAACAGCAGTTGCGCAGAAAAAATCAGATTGTACCAATAGAGTTGCTGTGTTAATTGTGCCAATTTGTTGGCCATTGGAGTCTTTGTCTGATGCCTTTGTACTGTTTGTGATAATAGCAAAGCCAATGCCATTACCTATTTGCATTCATTGTTATGTTAGGTTTACCTATTAATGAAATGAACAGCTTGCTTTTTCACATGCACTCTCTCTCTCTCTCTCTGCCTAAGTTAATTTTGAGCCACCTAAACATTCATTACTGCACATCTCATTGTCATAACAATGACTAAAATTAAAGTCCAGTAACTCTTTTTTCACTTTTTCCAGAAACAAAAGAAGTAAACTTTGGTTCAAGATTTGTTTTACATTGAAAAGAAAAAAACTGTGGTTTTAAGCATAATTCCTATTTAGATAAGTGTTTGATAAAATTAGTGTTTCGACTTGTTCATCAAAAAATGGTGAACTGGCAAAGAAAACTTAAGATTACAAGGCTTAAGAGGCATGAGAAAAATTATGGAAAATCTTAACTATTTGATGATGATGAGTGCAAAGAGTTGATTGTTACAAACCTATAAATTCCAGGATAAATGTATATCTTGACCCTTTGAGTGTTGTTTTGCAGAACCATATCTACAGCTCTTTTGAACCGTTGAATCTGCCATGATCACTGTCGGTATCACTACCCTCTATTTACCTCACAAAACACCTCTATTTTATTAAATTCAAATGAGCAACATATTTTTCATTCCTCCTATTATTTATTATTATTTTAGTATTTTCTTAAATTTATATTATTTTCTCTTAGTTTTTAAACTGTTTCTACTGAATTAATCATTAATTTATTATACTAACTTGATCAATTTGATAAGAAATTATAGATCAAAAAATGTTGCAGCCAATCATTATTTGTCATATTGACCAAATTTATCACTGTCAGTATTAAAGAGATATTTTATGAAACTAATTCTTTTTTAAAAAGTTATCTAAAATTATATTACTCAAATGCTATTTATTTATTTTGTAGAGTGTAAATTCTCGGTTGGGCTATCCTGAAGAACACCAAAATCTAGACAAATTCTTTCTCAATCTCCGTGATCTCATCCTCCACCTTCATAGAATTTCGAATTCAAAAATACTTTTACTGACAAAAAAGGACGAATTCCAAATATATTCTATTTGAAATGAAAAAAAAGGATATATGTGTTTTCTCTAAGCACAATGTAAAAAGAGGATATAAACCGAATATCATTTATCATTTATCGAGTTTATAAAATTTTGCAAACCAGATGTCATCCATCCCCTTTAAAAGATTGAAAACAGGATGATTTTTACCCATTGGCCATTTAATTTGCAATGTTTTTTGAAAATTGGCCATTTAATTTGTAAACCGGATGGAGTGACATGAAGACAAAGTAAAAGACTCTTATGTAATTGGTGCAGAAAGGAAATGTGAGTGTAACAACATAATAGATTTGCAAGTAAAGTAAAAGACTAAGACTCTTAATTTAAAATATTATTAAAAAATAAAGAGAAGAGTAAATGTGCAATGTAACAATAGAAAAGACTGTTCATTTTTTTTCTTATTTTATTTTAATTATATTAATTTTCATTGGGAGTGAGCCTGCAGGCAAAGTAAAAGACGAAATCCCTCTGTAGCGAAATTTTTCATTTGAAATGTTATTTAAAAATAAAGAGGTGAGTATTTAAAATGTTATTGGAAATTGAAGAGAAGAGTAAATGTGAGTATAGCAAGAGAATAGACTCTTCATTTTTTTTAATTTTATTTTAATTACATTAATCTTAATTGAGAGTGAGTGTACAGGCAAAGTAAAAGACTAAGACTCTTAATTTGAAATGTTAATAGAAAATGAAGAGAGGAGTAAATGTGCAATGCAGCAACAAAAGAGACTATTCACCTTTTTTAATTTTATTTTAATTACATTAATTTTAATTTATTTTAATTGGGAGTGAGCCTGCATGCAAATTTAAAGACCAAATTCATGAGTAGCAAAACTTTTCATTTGAAATGTTATTTAAAAATAAAGAGATGAGTATTTGAAATGTTATTGGAAAATGAAGAGATGAGTAAATGTGAGTGGAGCAACAAAATAGGCTCTTCATTTTTTTAATTTTTTTAATTACATTAATCTTATTTGGGAGTGAGGGTGCAGACAAAGTGAAAGACTAAGACTCTTAATTTGAAAAGTTATTAGAAAGTGAAGAGAAAAGTAAATATGTAATGCAGCAACAAAAGAGATTCTTCAATTTTTTTTTAATTTTTTTTAATTACATTAATTTAATTGGTAGTGAGGCTTGGACAAAATAAAAGACAAAATCCATGAGTAGCAAAACTTTTCATTTGAAATGTTATTTAAAAATAAATAGATAAGTATTTGAAATGTTATTGGAAAATGAAGAGAGGAGTAAATGTGAGTGGACCAACAGAATAAACTTTTCATTTTTTAATTTTATTTTAATTATATTAATCTTAATTGGGAGTGAGCAGGCAAAGTAAAAGACTAAGACTCTTAATTTGAAATATTATTAAAAAATGAATAAATGTGCAATGCAGCGACACAAGAGACTGTTCACTTTTTTTTTAAATTTTATTTTAATTACATTAATTTTAATTGGGAGTGAGCATGCAGGCAAAGTAAAAGACAAAATTTTATTTTAATTACATTAATTTTAATTTTAATTGGGAGTGAGCCTGTAGGTAAAGTAAAAGACAAAATCTTAGCAAAACTTTTCAATTGAAATGTTATTTAAAAATAAAGATATGACTATTTCAAATGTTATTGAAAGATGAAGAGAGGGGTAAGTGCGAGTGCAGCAACAGAACAGACTCTCCATTTTTTTTAATTTTAGTTTCATTACATTAATCTTAATTGGGAGTGAGGGTGACTTTTAATTTGAAATGTTATTAGAAGATGAAGAGAGAAGTAGATGTGTAATGCAACAACAAAAGAGATTGTTCACTTTTTTAATTTTATTTTAATTACATTTAATTTATTTAGGAGTGAACCTGCATGCAAAGTAAAATACATGAGTTACAAAATTTTCATTTAAAAATAAAGAGATGAATATTTGAAATGTTATTTAAAATTGAGGAGAGGATTAAATGTGAGTGCAGCAACACGATAGACTCTTCATTTTTTTTAATTACAGTAATCTTAATTGAGAGTGAGTGCAGGCAAAGTAAAAGATTAAGACTCTTAATTTGAAATGTTATTAGAAAATGAAGAGAGGAGTAAATGTGCAATGCAACAACAGAAGAGACTATTCACCTTTTTTAATTTTATTTTAATTATATTAATTTTAATTGGGAGTGAGCCTAAAGTCAAAGCAAAAGACAAAGTAGCAAAACTTTTCATTTGGAATGTTATTTAAAAATAAAGAGATGAGTATTTGAAATGTTATTGAAAAATAAAGAGATAAGTAAATGTGAGTGGAGCAACATAATAGACTCTTCATTTTTTTAATTGTATTTTAATTACATTAATGTGAATTGAGAGTGAGAGTGCAGGTAAAGTGAAAGTTTAAGACTTTTAATTTGAAATGTTATTAGAAAATGAAGAGAAGAATAAATGTGTAATGTAAGAGGTTATTCAATTTTTTTAATTTTATTTTAATTACATTAATTTTATTAATTGGGAGTGAGGCTTCGGGCAAAATAAAAGACGAAATCAGTGAGTAGCAAAACTTTTCATATGAAATGTTATTTAAAAATAAATAGATGAGTATTTGAAATGTTATTAGAAAATGAAGAAATGAGTAAATATGCAATGCAACAACAAAAGAGACTATTCACCTTTTTTTAATTTTATTTTAATTACATTAATTTTAATTGGGAGTTAGCCTGCAGGCAAACTAAAAGACGAAATCCATGAGTAGCAAAACTTTTCATTTGAAATGTTATTTAAAAATAAAGAGATGAGTATTTGAAATGTTATTGGAAAATGAATGGAGGAGTAAATGTGAGTGGAGCAACAGAACATACTCTTCATTTTTTTAATTTTATTTTAATTACATTAATCTTAATTGGGAGTGAGGGTGCAGGCAAAGTAAAAGAGTAAGACTCTTAATTTGAAATATTATTAGAAAATGAAGAGAGGAGTAAATGTGTAATGGAGCAACAGAAGAGACTCTTCCATTTTTTAAATTTTATGTTAATTACATTAATTTTAATTGGAAATTTTATTTTAATTACATTATTTTTAATTGGGAGTGAGGCTTGGGACAAAATAAAAGACAAAATCTGTGAGTAGCAAGACTTTTCATTTGAAATGTTATTTAAAAATAAAGAGATGAGTATTGTAAATGTTATTGGAAAATGAAGAGAGGAGTAAACGTGAGTGCAGCAACAGAATAGACTATTCATTTTTTTTTTAAATACATTAATCTTAATTGGGAGTGAGGGTGCAGGCAAAGAAAAAAACTAAGACACTTAATTTGAAATGTTATTAGAAAATGAAGAGAAGAGTAAATGAGTATTGGAGCAACAGAAGAGATTCTTAAATTTTTTTAATTTTATTTTAATTACATTAATTTTAAGGAGTGAGACTTGGGACAAAATAAAAGACAAAATTTGTGAGTAGCAAAACTTTTTATTTGAAATGTTATTTAAAAATAAAGAGATAAGTATTTGAAATGTTATTTAAAAATGAAGATAGGAGTGAATGTGAGTGCATCAACAAATAACTCTTCATTTTTTTTTTTAAATACATTAATCTTAATTGGGAGTGGGGGTGCAGAAAAAGTAAAAGACTAAGACACTTAATTTGAAATGTTGTTAGAAAGTGGAGAGAAGAGTAAATGTGTAATGGAGCAACAAAAGAGATTCTTAAATCTTTTTAATTTTATTTTAATTACATTAATTTTAATTGGGAGTGAGGCTTCGGACATAATAAAAGACAAAATCTGTGAGTAGCAAAACTTTTCATTTGAAATGTTATTTAAAAATAAAGAGATGAGTATTTGAAATGTTCTTGGAAAATGAAAATAGGAGCAAATGTGAGTGGAGCAAATTGAATAGACTCTTCATTTTTTTTTAATTCTATTTTAATTACATTAATCTTAATTGGGAGTGAGGGTGCAGGCAAAGTAAAACATTAAGACTCTTAATTTGAAATGTTATTAGAAAATGAAGAGAGGAGTAAATGTGTAATGGAGCAACAAAACAGACTCTTCATTTTTTTTAATTTTTTTTAATTACATTAATTTTAAGTAGGAGTGAGGCTTCGGACAAAATAAAAGACAAAATCTGTGAGTAGCAAAACTTTTCATTTGAAATGTTATTTAAAAATAAATAGATGAGTATTTGAAATGTTATTGGAAAATGAAAAGCGGGGTAAATGTGAGTGGAGCAACAAAATAGACTCTTTATTTATTTTTTAAATACATTAATCTTAATTGGGAGTAAGGGTGTAGACAAAGTAAAAGACTAAGACACTTAATTTGAAATGTTATTAGAAAATGGAGAGAAGAGTAAATGTGTAATAGAGCAACAAAAGATATTCTTCAATTTTTTTAATTTTATTTTAATTACATTAATTTTAATTGGGAGTAAGACTTCGGACCAAATGAAAGACAAAATCCGTGAGTAGCAAAACTTTTCATTTCATATGTTATTTAAAAATAGATAGATGAGTATTTGAAATGTTATTTAAAAATGAAGATAGGAGTAAATGTGAGTGCAACCAGAGATAACTCTTCATTTTTTTTTTAAATACATTAATCTTAATTGGGAGTGGGGGTGCAGGCAAAGTAAAAGACTAAGACACTTAATTTGAAATATTATTAGAAAATGGAGAGAAGAGTAAATGTGTAATAGAGCAACAAAAGATATTCTTAAATTTTTTTAATTGTATTTTAATTACATTAATTTTAATTGGGAGTGAGGCTTCGGACCAAATAAAAGACAAAATCCGTGAGTGCAAAACTTTTCATTTGAAATGTTATTTAAAAATAGATAGATGAGTATTTGAAATGTTATTGGAAATTGAAGAGAGTAGTAAATGTGAATACAACAAGAGAATAGACTCTTCATTTTTTTTAATTTTATTTTAATTACATTAATCTTAATTTGAGAGTGAGTGTGTAGACAAAGTAAAAGACCAAGACTCTTAATTTGAAATGTTATTAGAAAACGAAGAGAGAAGTAAATGTGCAATGAAGCATCTTTTTTAATTTTATTTTAATTACATTATTTTTAATTGGGAGTGAGCCTGCATGTAAATTAAAAGACGAAATTCATGAGTAGCAAACTTTTCATTTGAAATGTTATTTAAAAATAAATAGATGAGTATTTGAAATGTTATTGGAAAATGAAGAGACGAGTAAATGTGAGTGCAGAATAGACTCTTCATTTTTTTTTAAATACATTAATCTTAGTTGGGAGTGAGGGTGTAGGCAAAGTAAAAGACTAAGAAACTTAATTTGAAATGTTATTAGAAAATGGATAGAAAAGTAAATGTGTATTGGAGCAACATAAGAGATTCTTAAATTTTTTAAATTTTATTTTAATTACATTAATTTTTTTGATTGGGAGTGAGGCTTCGGACAAAATAAAAGACAAAATCTGTGGGTAGCAAAACTTTTCATTTGAAATGTTATTTCAAAATAAAGAGATGGGTATTTGAAATTTTATTTGAAAATGAGGATAAGAGTAAATGTGAGTGCAGCAACAGAATAGACTCTTCATTTTTTTTAAACACATTAATCTTAATTGGGAGTGAGGGTGCAGATAAAGTAAAAGACTAAGACACTTAATTTGAAATGTTGTTAGAAAATGGAGAGAAGAGTAAATGTGTAATGGAGCAACAGAAGAGATTCTTAAATTTTCTTAATTTAATTTTAATTAAATTAATTTTAATTGGGAGTAAGGCTTTGGACAAAATAAAAAGACAAAATCTGTGAGTAGCAGAACTTTTCATTTGAAATGTTATTTAAAAATAAAGAGATGAGTATTTGAAATATTATTGGAAAAGGAAAATAGGAGCAAATGTGAGTAGAGCAACAAAATAGACTTTTCATTTTTCTTAATTTTATTTTAATTACATTAATCTTAATTGGGAGTGAGGGTACAGGCAAAGTAAAAGACTAAGACTCTTAATTTGAAATGTTATTAGAAAATGAAGAGAGGAGTACATGTGTAGTGGAGCAACAAAAGAGACTCTTCAATTTTTTTAATTTTATTTTAATTACATTAATTTTAATTGGGAGTGAGGCTCCAGACAAAATCTGTGAGTAGAATAACTTTTCATTTGAAATGTTATTTAAAAATAAATAGATGAGTATTTGAAATGTTATTACAAAATGAAGAAATGAGTAAATGTGAGTGCAGCAACATAATAAACTCTTCATTTTTTTCATTTTATTTTTTTTACATTAATCTTAATTGGGAATGAGTAGACAAAGTAAAAGACTAAGACTCTTAATTTGAGAATGTTATTAGAAAATGAAGAGAGGAGTAAATGTGCAATGCAACAACAGAAGAGACTGTTCAATTTTTTTAATTTTATTTTAATTACAATAATTTTAATTGGAAGTGAGGTTTCCGACAAAATAAACAGATAAAATCTGAGTAACAAAACTTTACATTTGAAATGTTATTTAAAAATAAAGAGATGAGTATTTGAAATGTTATTGAAGATTGAAGAGAGGAGTAAACGTGAGTGCCCAAGAGAATAGACTCTTCGTTTTTGTTTTAGTTTATTTTAATTACATTAATCTTAATTGAGAGTGAGTGTGCAGGTAAAGTAAAAGACTAAGACTCTTAATTTAAAATTAGAAAATGAAGAGAGGAGTAAATGTGCAATGCATCAACAAAAGAGACTATTCACCTTTTTTAATTTAATTTTAATTACATTAATTTTAATTGGGAGTGAGGCATAAAACAAAATAAAAGACAAAATCTGTGAGTAGCAAAACTTTTCATTTGAAATGTTATTTAAAAATAAATAGATGAGTATTTGAAATGTTATTGAAAAATGAAGAGATGAGTAAATGTGAGTGGAGCAACAAAAGAGACCCATCATTTTTTTTTAAATACATTAATCTTAATTGGGAGTGAGGGTGCAGGCAAAGTAAAAGATTAAGACACTTAATTTAAAATGTTATTAGAAAATGGAGAGAAGAGTAAATGTGTAATGGAGCAACAAAAGAGATTCTTCAATTTTTTTTTAATTTTTTTAATTACATTAATTTAATTGGTAGTGAGGCTTGGACAAAATAAAAGACAAAATCCATGAGTAGCAAAACTTTTCATTTGAAATGTTATTTAAAAATAAATAGATAAGTATTTGAAATGTTATTGGAAAATGAAGAGAGGAGTAAATGTGAGTGGACCAACAGAATAAACTTTTCATTTTTTAATTTTATTTTAATTATATTAATCTTAATTGGGAGTGAGCAGGCAAAGTAAAAGACTAAGACTCTTAATTTGAAATGTTATTAAAAAATGAAAAAATGTGCAATGCAGCAACATAAGAGACTGTTCACTTTTTTTTTTAATTTTATTTTAATTACATTAATTTTAATTGGGAGTAAGTCTGCAGGCAAAGTAAAAGACAAAATTTTATTTTAATTATATTAATTTTAAGTGGAAGTGAGCCTGCAGGTAAAGTAAAAGACGAAATCCGTGAGTAGCACTTTTCAATTGAAATGTTATTTAAAAATAAAGAGCTTTTCATTTGAAATGTTTTTTAAAAATAAAGATATGAGTATTTGAAATATTATTGGAAAATAAAGAGAAGAGTAAATGTGAGTGCAACAAAGAATAAACTCTTCATTTTCTTTAATTTTATTTTAATTACATTAATCTTAATTGGGAGTGAAGCGTGAGTTTTAATTTTGAAATGTTATTAGAAAATGAAGAGTGGAGTAAATGTGCAATGCATCAACAGAAGATACTGTTTACTTTTTTCAATTTTATTTTAATTACATTAATTTTAATTGAGAGTGAACCTGCACACAAAGTAAAAGACATGAGTAGCAAAATGTTAGTATTTGAAATGTTATTGAAAAATGAAGAGAGGAGTAAATGTGAGTGCAACAACATAATAGACTCTTCATTTTTTTTTTAATTTTATATCAATTACATTAATTTTAATTGAGAGTGAGCGTGTAGGCAAAGTAAAAGACTAAGACTCTTAATTTGAAAATGTTACTAGAAAAAAAAAACAGAAGAGACAGTTCAATTTTTTTTTAATTTTAATTAGGAGTGAGGCTTTGGACAAAATAAAAGACAAAATCAATGAGTAGCAAAACTTTTCATTTGAAATGTTATTTAAAAATAAAGAGATGAATATTTGAAATATTATTGGAAAATGAAGAGAGAAGTAAATGTGAGTAGAGCAACAGAACAGACTCTTCATTTTTTTTAATTACATTAATCTTAATTGGGAGTGAGGGTGCAGGCAAAGTAAAAGACTAAGACACTTAATTTAAAATGTTATTAGAAAATGAAGAGAAGAGTAAATATGTAATGCAGCAACTTTTTTGATTTTATTTTAATTACATTAATTTTAATTAGGAGTAAGACTTTGGATAAAATAATTTTTAATTACATTAATTTTAATTGGGAGTAAGGCTTTGGACAAAATAAAAGATGAAATTTGTGAGTAGTAAAACTTTTCTAAAAATAAAGAGTGGAGTAAATGTGTAATGCAGCAACAGAAGGGACTGTTCACTTTTTTTAATTTTATTTTAATTACAATAATTTTAATTGGGAGTGAACCTGCACCCACAGTAAAAGACATGAGTAGCAAAATTTTCATTTGAAATGTTATTTAAAAACAAAAAGGATGAGTATTTGAAATGTTATTGGAAAATGAAGAGATGATTAAATGTGAGTGCAACAACAGAATAAACTCTTCACATTTTTTTTATTTTGTTTTAATTACATTAATCTTAATTGGGAGTGAGGATGCATGCAAAGAATAAGACTCTTAATTTGAAATGTTATTAGAAAATGAAGAGAGGAGTAAATGTACAATGCAAAGATACAATTTAATTTTTTTTAAATTTTTTTAATTTTAATTGGGAGTGAGACTTCGAACAAAATAAAAGACAAAATAAAAGACAAAATCCATGAGTAGCAAAACTTTTCATTTGAAATATTATTTAAAAATAAAGAGATGAATATTTGAAATATTATTGGAAAATGAAGAGAGAAGTAAATGTGAGTAGAGCAACAGAACAGACTCTTCATTTTTTTTAATTACATTAATCTTAATTGGGAGTGAGGATGCATGCAAAGTAAAAGAATAAGACTCTTAATTTGAAATGTTATTAGAAAATGAAGAGAGGAATAAATGTGCAATGCAAAGATACAATTCAATTTTTTTAAATTTTTTTAATTTTAATTGGGAGTGAGACTTCGGACAAAATAAAAGACAAAATCTATGAGTAGCAAAACTTTTTATTTGAAATGTTATTTAAAAAATAAAGAAACGAGTATTTGAAATGTTATTGGAAAATGAAGATAGAAGAATAAATTCTTATTTTTTAATTTTATTTTCTAATGTTATTTTTATTTCGTTTTTAATAAAACAATAAAAAAAAAACAAACTGGAAATGAAGTTTACTAGGCGCATCCGTGACCTTTTCCAGCTCTCTTTACTTCCTGCAACCAATCTTCAAATTTGTTCTGATCTACCCTACCCTCCCAATGCCCAATATGGTCACTGCTCTGCTACCCTACTCTTTAATGCCCAAACTAGCCGTTTCCTTCCATTAATACAGATGAACACATATTCCCCTTTCCTTCCTTTCATTATCCCTTCATTCTTTCCTCAGCTCTCACTTCTCTCTCATAACACAACTTCTCAGCTCTCACTTCACTCTCATAACACAACTTGCTCTCTTCTCATCCTCCTCTCTCGGTCAGGAACAGGAACAAATCAATCCAGAAGAAAGAGAAGCCAACCCGAGGAGGTTAGTATTCTTTCATGCTACGTTTTCAATCTTTATTTATCCTTGTCATATTTTCAGTTCATCACCTTCACTATTTTTCTTTCTTTTAAGCCATTATTATCCACTAGGCATATTACATATTCCATCATATTACATGGTCGTTTTGCTCCTAACAAGAGCATATTACATGTTCCATCATATTGCATGTTCGTTTGCCAGTAACAAGGTACATTGTTACTACTAAAATTTATAAATGCAAAAATGAAAATTAAAAACAAAAGAATGGTTCGACAAGAACCTCAATTCTGGTTTGGCTCCGTTGGCGTTTCTTCTACCCCTGTCTTTTATTCCCATTTTCTCCATATTTTTTTTCTTCTCAATCACAATAACAGCAATGTCAAAAAAAGAAAACTAAAGAGAGAACAGAAAGAAAAAGAGAAAGAAAAACAATCCGGTCACCTTATCTCCTTCGCCACCTCATCTCCTTCACCACGTGTACCTATCTAAACAACTTACTTAAATTTATCCTAAATATACGACAATAACTCTAGACTTTAGGACTTTTATTTGACTAAATAAAATAGAATAGAAAACTTCAACACTCTCCTTTAAACTGAATGTTATGAGAGCAGTCAGTTTACATTTGAATGCATTTTTAATAGAGCTCTCAGCTTCAAGAATGTTTCAGTCTTCAAAGGTTTAGTCAATATGTTTACTATTTGTTCTTCATTCTTGCAGTAGACTAGTTTGATAGTACCATCTTTAGTGAGATCACAAAGGAAGTGAATGAAATCTTGTATCGATATGCTTGCTTCTTCCATGCAAGACAGGATTCTTTAACAATTTTATTGCTGAACTGTTGTCATAGAATAACATAATTGGTCCTTGTTGAGAGTACTTCACTTCTTCCAGAACTCTTCTCAACCAAATACCTTGGCATGCACAAGATGGAGCAACAATAAACTCTGCTTTTGTAGTTGATAAAGTAACCACAGGTTGCTTTCTTGAGGACCATGAGATTGTAGCTCCACTTAAGAAAAATACATATCCGGATGTACTTCTTTCCAGCGTAATCATTATCACAAAAACCAACCAGCTCTTGGCTTTTTCCTTTCTTATGAAACAATCCATAATCAATTGTACCCTTCAAATAACGGAATATCTTTCTTACTACTTGCTGATGAAGTTCAGTTGGAGTATCTATGAACACATTCCCAGTAGAGCTCGCAACTTCAAGAATGTTTCAGCCTTTAAAGGTTTGGTCAATATGTCTGTTATTTGTTCTTTACTCTTGCAGTAGACTAGTTTGACAGTACCATCTTTAGTGAGATCACGAAGGAAGTGAATGAAATCTTGTATCGATATGCTTGCTTCTTCCATGCAAGACAGGATTCATTGACAATTTTATTGTTGAGCTATTGTCATAGAATAACATAATTGGTCCTTGCTAAGAGTATTTCACTTCTTCCAGAATTCTTCTCAACCAAATACCTTGTCATTCACAAGATGCAGCAGCAATAAACTCTGCTTCTGTAGTTGATAAAGTAACCACAGGTTGCTTTCTTGAGGACCATGAGATTGCAACTCCACTTAAGAAAAATACATATCCATATCCGGATGTACCAGCTCTTGGCTTTTTCCTTTTTTATAACACAATTCAAATAACGAAATATCTTTCTTACTGCTTGTTGATGAAGTTCAGTTAGAGTATGAGACTAATAGAATACATCATGTCTGGTCTTGTAGCTGAAAGATACATCAAGCTACCAACCATTTGTCTATAATACGTCTTGTAGCTGATAACCTTTTTGTTATTGGTAGATTGAACATTTGAGGAGAAACACAATGCAGAAAGTAGAGTGTTGTAGACGAAAATTGCATACAAATTCACATCTAAGTTAAATTCCACTTACAAAGGGTGACGTAATATATTTGATTTCGGTTTTCACAAAGCTACATCTATAGCAGTAAATTCCAATTTCTTCATTCATTCTAAAATCATGTGGACAACCTTCATTCGGCTTTTCCACAGTCTCAATGATAACAACAACATTTTAATCATGATTAAATTAGTTGAAGTGACTTAGTCTCAGGAAAAATAAAACAAGTTGGGGAAAGCAAAGGTCGAATGGTCACACACCTTGCATGATGCCAATGCCACTTCCATTTCTCTCCACAACATATCCATTTCATCTGCATTCTCTTCACCAAGCATTTTTGTTTGTGTTTTTCCCAATACTACTAGTTGTGTTGTTTTCCTTCCATTGGTCAGTGAGAGATGGTTCTTTTTAAGAGATGATCCAATGAGAGATAGTTTTGTTTTCCAATGGTTGTTGTTGGGTGGGAAACATAGAACTATCTCTCACTTAACCATCTCTCAAGAATAATCATCTCTCATCGACCAGTGGAAGCAAAACGACACAACTAGTAACATTGGAAAAAACACATAAACAAAAATGCTTGGTGAAGAGGATGCAGATGAAATGGATATGTTGCCGAGAGAAATGGTATTTGACCATTTCACATTTGGTTTCCCTTATTTGTTTTATTTTTCCTAATACTAAATCTCTATCAGGATTCAAATGTTGTTGTTATCACTGAGACAATGGAAAAGTCAAATGAAGGTTGTTCACATGATTTCAGCATGAATGAGGAGAATGGAATTTACTCCTATAGATGTGACTTTGTGAAAATTGGGATCAAATATATTACGCCATCCTTTGTAAGTGAAATTTAACTTAGATGTAAATTTGTATGTACTCCTATAGATGTGACTTTGTGAAAACTGGGATCAAATATATTACGCCAAGTGAAGTTTAACTTAGATGTAAATTTGTATGTAATTTTCTTCTATTGCAGCACTCTGCTTTTCTTGAAAAGCATGTGGATGGATTCAACATTCATTAATATGTCCCATTTTTTTTATCATGACAATGATTTGACATTAAGATCTCATTATAGTTATGGTGTTCAAAGGAAAAAATATCATGCAACATGTTGCATGATATTTTTTCCTTTGAACACCTTAACTGTAATGAGATCATAATGACAAATCATCGTCATCAACCCTGATTCGTGAATCTTCTTTTGTATTGTGCTTCTCCTCTTTGAGTCACTCTAAATGTTCAATCTACCAATAACAAAAAGTTTATCAGCTACATACTGGGAAATACACAAATCATCCAACCAAAATAGGTGAATGAGGTTAACATCATAAAATAATTTACTTCCAGATAGGTTTTGGAATATTATGCATACTCTTTCCAAAATTATACTTCTTTTATACATACAAATTCCATGGATGCAAACGTAAAAGATGTCATCCTAATTCATTATACATAAAAATGAGACATATTAATGTATATTGAATCCATTCGGATACTTTACAAAGAAAGTAGAGTGTTGTAGACGAAAATTGCATACAAATTCATATCTAAGTTAAATTCCACTTACAAAGGGTGACATAATATATTTAATTTCGTTTTTCACAAAGCTACATCTATAGCAGTAAATTCCAATCTCTTTATTCATTCTGAAATCATGTGGACAACCTTCATTCGACTTTTCCACAGTCTCAATGATAACAACAACATTTTAATCATGATTAAATTAGTTGAAGTGACTTAGTCTCACGAAAAATAAAACAAATTGGGGAAAGCAAAGGTCAAATAGTCACACACCTCGCATGATGCCAATGCCACTTCCATTTCTCTCCACAACATATCCATTTCATCTACATCCTCTTCACCAAGCATTTTTGTTTATGTTTTTTCCAATACTACTAGTTGTGTTGTTTTCCTTTCCATTGGTCAGTGAGGGATGATCCAATGAGAGATAGTTTTGTTTTCCAATGGTTGTTGTTGGGTGGGAAACACAAAACTATCTCTCACTGAACCATCTCTCAAGAATAATCATCTCTCATCGACCAGTGGAAGCAAAACGACACAACTATTAACATTGAAAAAAACACATAAACAAAAATGCTTGATGAAGAGGATGCAGATGAAATGGATATGTTGTCAAGAGAAATGAAAGTGACATTGGCGTCATGCAAGGTATATGACCATTTGACCTTTGGTTTCCCTTATTTGTTTTATTTTTCCTGATACTAAATCCCTATCAGGATTAAAATGTTGTTGTTATCACTGAGACAGTGGAAAAGTCAAATGAAGGCTGTTCACATGATTTCAACATGAATGAGGAGAATGGAATTTACTCCTATAGATGTGACTTTGTGAAAATTGGGATCAAATATATTACGCCATCCTTTGTGAGTGAAGTTTAACTTAGATGTAAATTTGTATATAATTTTCTTCTATTGCAACACTTTGCCTTTTTTGGAAAGCATATGGATGGATTCAATATTCATTAATATGTCCCATTTTTTTATCATGACAATGATTTGACATTATGATCTCGTTATAGTTATGGTGTTAAAAGGAAAAAAATATCATGCAGCATGTTACATGATATTTTTTCCTTTGAACACCTTAACTATAATGAGATCATAATGACAAATTATCGTCATCAACCATGGTTTGTGTTGTATTGTGCTTCTCCTCTTTGAGTCACTCTAAATGTTCAATCTACTAATAACAAAAAGTTTAGTAGCTACATACTGGGAAATACACAAATCATCCATCCAAAATAGGTGAATGAGGTTAACATCATGAAATAATGAAATAATGTACTTCCAGATAGGTTTTAGAATATTATGCATACTCTTTCCAAAATTATACTTCTTTTATACAAATTCCATGGATGCAAACATAAAAGATGTCATCCTAATTCATTATACATAAAAATGAGACATATTAATGTATATTGAATCCATTCGGATACTTTACAAAGAAAGTAGAGTGTTGTAGACAAAAATTGCATACAAATTCACATCTAAGTTAAATTCCACTTACAAAGCATGACGTAATATATTTGATTTCGGTTTTCACAAAGCCACATCTATAGCAGTAAATTCGAATCTTCTCATTCATTCTGAAATCATGTGGACAACCTTCATTCGACTTTTCCACAATCTCAATGATAACAACATTTTAATCATGATTAAATTAGTTGAAGTGACTTAGTCTCAGGAAAAATAAAACAAATTGGGGAAAGCAAAGGGCAAATAGTCACACACCTCGCCTGACGCCAATTCGACTTCCATTTCTCTCCACAACGTATCCATTTCATCTGCATCCTCTTCACCAAGCACTTTTGTTTTTGTTTTTTTCCTTCCATTGGTCAATAAGAGATAATTTTGTTTTCCAATGGTTGTTGTTATGCGGGAAGCACAAAACTATCTCTCACTGAACCATCTCTAAAAAATAATCATCTCTCATCGACCAGTGGAAGCAAAACGACACAACTAGTAACATTGGTAAAAACACATAAACAAAAATGCTTGGTGAAGATGATGCAGTGAAATGGATATGTTGTCGAGAGAAATGGAAGTGACATTGGCGTCATGCGAGGTGTGTGACCATTTGACCTTTGGTTTCCCTTATTTGTTTTATTTTTCCTAATACTAAATCCCTTCAACTAATTTAATTAGGATTCAAATGTTGTTGTTATCAGTGAGACTGTGGAAAAGTCAAATGAAGGTTGTCCACACGATTTCAGAATGAATGAGAAGAATGGAATTTACTACTATAGATGTGACTTTGTGAAAACTGGGATCAAATATATTACACCACCCTTTGTAAGTGAAGTTTAACTTAGATGTAAATTTATATATAATTTTCTTCTATTGCAGCACTCTACTTTTTTTACAAAGCATATCGACGGATTCAATATTCATTAATATGTCCCATCTTTTTGTATCATGAAATGGAAAGATATTTTTATCTTCGCATCCATGGAAATTGTATAAAGAAGTGTGATTTTGAAAAAAGTACGCATAATATTCCAAAACCTATCCGGTAGTAAATTAGTTCACGACGTTAAACTCATTCACCATTTTGATTGGATTATTTGTGTAACTTTCCATTCTATAGCTGATAACCTTTTTGTTATTGCTAGAATTAAGCACAAAGAGGAGAAACACAATGCAAAAGAAGATTCACGAATCAGGGTTAATGACGATGATTTGTCAATAAGATTTCATTATATTTATGGTGTTAAAAGAAAAAAAATATCATGCAACATATTCAAGATGTAGAGATGAAGTTGTTTAGCGTGATGTTTGGATGAAGATGCAGGATGAAGCTAGACTTGATGTTACTGTGGAACCAATCTTGTCTAGTTACTACGACACTTCCATTCTCTCTCACAAATCACTGGAAACCACGTTGGCCAATCATCTCACAGTCAAACTGAGCACTGAATCCCTTCCATAGCAACACCCTTTCTGATATTTTTGTCACGGATTTGAAAACTGATGAAGCCATCATGGATGTTGTGAAGAGTGATTTGAGGGCAGTGAAGGAGACAAACCCAGCATGCATAAGCCACATGCACAAGCCACGTGCGCTCTTCTTGAATTTCAAAGGCTTTCTTACATGTCAAGTTCAGAGGGTGCTCACAAATTGTGGCTTCAGAGAAGAAAGATTTTAGCTTTCATGATTCATTCGGGGACTAAGATCGGAAGTGGAATTTTGCTAGATCATGCAACTGGGATTGTGGTGGGAGAGACGACTGTGATAGGGAACAAAGTGTCAATTCTGTATAATGTGACATTGGGAGAGATTGCTAAGGTTCATGTGTATAAGTGGTATTCACCTAAATATTAAGAAGGCTAGTGTTGATGGGTTATTCAATGGTGTATCGAGTGTTCTTCTCCCATCAACCAGATGACTTGTTTGGAATTTACCGTTGTCGCAATAATTTGAAAAATGGAGAAGTCGCCACCATAGTTTATTATGGAAAACTATGAAAAAAATCGAAAATGGATAAGACAAGTTTGCGAAATATTTTTAGGGTTCGACAAGATTTGACCTTGTTCCTACGTATTTATATCAGGGATGGAAAATCAGAAACTCAGGATTAAGTAGTTTTGTGGAGAAAACTGCTGGTTGGTGTTTTGATATTTTTTAATTCTAAAAGTTTTATGTTTTTTTTTTTTAATTTTTGAAACTTTTATGTTTGTATTTTTTTTTATTTTTGGAAATTTATGATTCGTTGGTAGGAGTACAAGGATGTGTAAATGGCCATGCTCAATACTCTTACGAATCATATATATTTTTATGTATTTTTTTAAGAGAAAATTCGTATTATACATAGTATGATGCGTACAGTCATTTAAATGCCTAAATGAAACCAAACTTTTCAAATTAAATATCGCATGATGCGTGTAGTCATTTGAATATCTAATCGAAATTTATTTTTTATAAAAATAAGAATTTATGTAGAAATTATATCCAAATAAAGGAAGATTTATGTAAAAATTAAAAATTCATATTCAAAAATAATAAAAAAATATGAATTAAGTGATAAATTATATTTAACTTTAAAATTCAATAAGAAAAATAATTTTATAACAATTCATTAATTTTTTTCCTTTGTTGACATTGTTGTTATTGTGATTAAGAAGAAAAAGGTGTGGAGAAAAAGGGAATAAAACGGTGTAGAAGAAACGCCAAACGCAAGCTTGGGCGGAGCCAAACCATAATTGAGGAATGAAACGTGGAGGAAGGGCTGAAGGAAACAAGACTTGTTGAACCGTTCTTTTGTTTTTAGTTTTCATGTTCTTAGTTAATAATGTATCTGTTATGGGCAAAGGAACATGTAACATGTGTAGTGGATAACAATGGCTTAACGGAAAAAATAGTGAATGTGTTCTACTGAAAAAAAGACAAGAATGACAAATAAAGATTGAAAACGTAGCAAGATTGAAAACTAGAGCCACCGAAGGGCCTATAATGGCTGATAAAAACTGTGAAAAAATTCTTTTGAACCATTGTGCAGTTATCAAGGTCACGTCTCAGCTGCTTTAGTGCTTGGTGGGGTTGATATCACTGGACCTCATTTGCATACAGTTAGTTCATTGCTTAAAACTTTTCTGTTATATTCAAGTTTCGTTGTTTTGAATGCCTATAGTTCAATTTCTCATTACTTTTGATGGCTTGCTTTACAGATTTATCCTCATGGGTCTACTGACACCCTTCCGTTTGCAAGAATGGGATCAGGTTCACTTGCTGCAATGTCTGTATTTGAGTCCAAGTACAAGGAAAGTTTGAGTGTAAGTAAGCATATTAAGGAACAGACTTCGTTATAGTGTTTTTTGAGGAATGACAACCTTTGTTCGAGGAGTACTTGGTACATTTGTGTTAAATGGCGGTGCCATATGCAATTTGTGAAGGGAGGTCTACAATGACAGTTCCGTAGATCACAATAACATGTTTGTAATTCAGATTTTTGGCCTTTCTCCATTGCATTTTGTCAACAAGTTGCTCAAATTATAATCATTTCAATGGAATGATATGAAGCAAATATGTCTATTTCAATTCTAAATGTAAAATTGCTAATTATATTTGTTATAATCGATAATTGATACTGGTAACGGTTGGTTGTTCGCCTTCGTCTATACTTTGGGTTGTGACTGAAAAGTATAATGAATTTATATACCAAATTAGTATATGTATTAATTTCAATTTATTATTATATACTAAATCCTTATACTAATTAATATATTAAATTAAATTTAACGGGGCAGTTTGCTTATGAAATAAAGAATGAAAGGGCTCCTAGAGGCCTTGACTCTAATGAGATATTATAATATAAAAATTTTCGGTCTAAGAAGATTAAATTACTTTTAATTTTCTGTTGATTCTTTAGCTTTTAAAAAAATCAATTTAATATTTTGAATTGAAAAATAATTCATTTTAGCCATTTAATTTGTAGAGTTGATTAGAAAAAGTTAGAAAAAAAAATCCGATCCTTCAATTAAGTGTATATATAAAAATATGAGTTATTTATTACTCTTTATTAATGAAAAGAACCAGAATAATAGAAATTTGAAGGAGTTAACTGAATTAATATATATATATATATATATATATATATATATATATATATTTTGTTAATCTAAGCATGAAAATCATAATAATCTGAGTAACCCATTGTGCAAGCTATCTAGATTAATCTGAGCCATTAATAATTTCAGATGAAATCCGACGGTGCAGATGAAAAGGGAGTATGATGGACCCAAACTAAGAACTGGCTTGGTAGACACTGCACTCTTGCATAAATTTGCATACCGCGGAAGAAGAGCTTCTTCTGATAATCACCGTTCATCTCAAAAGCCTCCGCAGTTCCTTACTGTAAGTATCGTTTTACCTTACTTTTTTTCTCTTTCTCTCTTCTCAATTTTCGAAGCCCTAGGTTTTCATTTTTGTTGAATTGGGAGCAGTTGTTTCATGTTCTGCTGACTCGGTTTCGCAGGATCGATTCGCATTTGGAATATGTCTTCGTCGTTGGATCTTCCTCCCATGGGTGGCTTCAGTTTTGATCTGTGCCGAAGAAATGCAATGCTTGAAAACAAGGGTCTGAAGGCCCCAACCTTCTTGAAAACCGGGACCACTATAGTCGGTTTAGTTTTTAAGGTTTCGAATCCCCCATTCGTACTACTGTTATGATGTATTTCTTCATTGCTGTGTTTTATTTGCTTGTTGAGGTTTACTTGTTCTTTAGAAGGGTTTGTTGTGTTCATATTTTTCCTTGCTTCTTTATTTATTGTGAATTTGTAACTGAGATTGTGAGCGGGTTCCCATAGAATCTTGGATCCAGATACAGGATGTGAAATCATTGTTCGGCTTGGGAAATGTATGAATTAAATCATTGTTCCGGTTGTCTGGCCTTATGGGTTTCCTTGTGCGGTGGATGGAAGTTTAGCTTGTGTAAATGTTACAAGTTAGGTTGAATTGTGTTAATGGTTGGGAGGATTTGTTTAGGTTGGGAGGTGTTTAACGTTTTTTTTAGGGCAATAGTTGGTTCCGAAATTGTGCATTGTTTTATAGGGAGAGAATATTGTAAGCATAGACTGGCTCTGGGTATCTTATTTGTATGAGTAGGACTATTATTCCACTCTCTCTTTCTTCTCTGAGAAATTTGATTATTGATGCTTAAAATATCTTATAGTAAAATGTTTAATTTTGTTCTTGAATATATAGATGATTTTCGATGGTTGGACTGGGTGGCATTTGGAAACATTTGGCAAGAAGTAATTTCATAGAGCTCCTGGGTTGATTTACAAAATTTGAGCGGGTTACTATAGCTTTTTAACTGTTTAAATTGTTCCATCTAGCTGAGGTACAATCAATGAGGCTTTGATTTTAATGTTACAGCCGAGGTTTAATATGCACATTTTGTATCATAAATTTGAAACTTAAGTTGCTTCTTCTACAGAGTAAAGTCTACTTTCTTCTTGTGTAACGTTCACTAACTGGGAATTGTACCATTTGGTATTTGTGCTTATAATGAATGTTTATGACCATTTCATTTAATCCCAACAGTGCTTTGTGACTTACTATGTTGATTGCATACTTGTATATTAATGTTTGATTTGTATGTTATAATCTAAAGTTGAATTTTCCCACATAATAAATTTGCCTCAGGATGGTGTCATTCTTGGAGCTGATACTAGAGCCACTGAAGGGCCTATAGTGGCTGATAAAAACTGTGAGAAAATTCATTATATGGCACCCAACATATATTGTTGTGGAGCTGGCACTGCCGCTGATACAGAGGCTGTAACTGGTATTTGTTTTAAATGCATCTTTCTTACACATTTTCTGCATCATGCCTTATGGATAGTTGCATATGGATCATTTTACTGTTTTCTCGATATTATTAATACAGTAGAACACTTTAACGTGAGAAGTTTGTTATTTACTGCAGACATGGTTAGCTCACAGCTGCAACTACATCGTTATCACACTGGTAGAGAATCACGTGTTGTTACAGCTCTGACCCTTCTTAAAAAACACCTATTCAAGTTGAGTTTCAGAACTTGCTCATCAGGTAAATTTTCTCTCGGTATCGACCACTGGATCTGACTCTTTTGAGCCATTGTGCAGTTATCAAGGTCACGTCTCAGCTGCTTTAGTGCTTGGTGGGGTTGATATCACTGGACCTCATTTGCATACAGTTAGTTCATTGCTTAAAACTTTTCTGTTATACTCAAGTTTCCTTGTTTTGAATGCCTATAGTTCAATGTCTCATTACTTTTGATGGCTTGCTTTACAGATTTATCCTCATGGGTCTACTGACACCCTTCCATTTGCAACAATGGGATCAGGTTCACTTGCTGCAATGTCTGTATTTGAGTCCAAGTACAAGGAAGGTTTGAATGTAAGTAAGCATATTAAGGAACAAACTTCCTTATAGTATTTTTGAGGAATGACAACTTTCGTTAGAGTAGTACATTTGGTACATTTGTGTTAAATGGTGGTACCACATTGGAATGTGATGGATTTTTTTGCGAACTGCCATATGCAATTTGTGAAGGGAGGTCTACTATGACAGTTTCGTAGATCACAATAACATGTTTGTAATTCAGATTTTTGGCCTTTCTCCATTGCATTTTGTCAACAAGTTGCTCAATTTATAATCATTTCAATGGAATGATATGAAGCAAATATGTCTATTTCAATTCTAAATGTAAAATTGCTCATTATATTTGTTATAATCGATAATTGATACTGGTAACATGTTAACTTATCATGTTGAAATGCTGAACTTTGGTAGAAATTTTAATTTGATATAGACATTTTGATGTGGTGTAGAGGGATGAAGGCATACAGCTAGTTGTTGATGCAATATGTGCTGGTATTTTTAATGACTTGGGAAGTGGAAGTAATGTTGACGTTTGTGTGATAACTAAGGTTAGTGGCTTCATGCCCAATTCTACAGTTTGTTCTTCGAGGAGGGCCATCTAACTTAAATTTCTACACAATTTCTTCATTAATGCTTCACAGGGACACAAGGAGTATCTCAGGAACCACCTTCAACCAAATCCACGAACCTATGTCAATCCAAAAGGCTTTGAGTTCCCCAAAAAGACAGGTTTGTTGCTAACTTTGCCAATTTATTATACTTGAGAGTGTAGTAACCCTATGGTTTTGCATAATATTGTGTCAACTTGTCAATAGTTTGTAGTCTAGCATGACATTGTGTCTCACCTTGTGAAAATTATGATTTTGAGAATTTGGTGTTCTGAAGTATTCAAACTTAGATAAGAGCTGAAGTTTTGCAATTTCCTTTCAATTTCTAGTAATTTGCGTTTTGTCTCCTTATGATTCCAAATTGAACTATCTTCTTGAAACATTGTGTAAATAGCATCTTTTGTTGCTGTATCTTAAATAATGTGCACCTGACGGAGTTGCGAATTTGATGCATCTAATTGAAGAAAATGCGATGGTTAGGAAAGTAGCCGAGAAGGGAATCAGTTAGGATTCCCACTGAGGGTTTGAGAAGATATTAAAACACTGAATGGCCTGGCTTTTCTGTGTCTGACTGCATATCCTTATTCTGCTTTCTTTTTCCGCTACCATATTAGAACACATGGAGTATATTCCTTTAGTGTGCTAAATATAAATTCTTCATTGCAGAGGTCCTCTTGACAAAAGTTACCCCCTTGAAGGAGAAGGTTGAAGTGATTGAAGTGGATGCCATGGAAGAGTAACTATTTTCCGAAAAATAGTTGGTGTTTGAGTATGAAAACTTAGTCAATGACTGATATTTCATTATAGTACTGTCAGAACTTCGGTTTTTATTACCAAAAATGATTTAAATTTAGTTAGATTGTTGCAAGTTATTTTGTCTAATCTCCAGTTTGTTTTGATTGTCGTTGGAAAATGTTAACAAAACTCCAAATAGAAGCAAATAAGCACCGAGGAGGTCTATACATTTTGAATGATAAAACATGCTATCAAGTTTTTTTCTTTTTTAAACAACGGTGTCTAACGAGATTAACTTTGTTAGTAAACTTATGATAATGAATCAAATTTTTGGGGATAACTGTCCTTTAAGGAGGAAATTGTGAATATATTATTTTTAGTGACAGAACCATCAAATAAATTCCACTGAATGTATATCAATCCAGTCATTTAATTAATTTATCGTTTAATTCTTATGAGATAATTGTGTTGTTTTGGGGAAAGAGTTAGTGGATAAGTTAATATTTTTTGGGAACAGTACAGAGTGAATAACATGGTAGTATAGACATTATTGATCTTATATATGGCCACCACATGGCTTGGGTTTGAATTGTTTGTTAATAAGCATTTGATATTCCGGTAAACATTTATACGGTTGTTTGCTCTCGTCTAGATGGGTTGTGACTGAAAAGTATAATAAATTTATATACCAATTAGTATATGTATTAATTTCAATTTATTATTATATACTAAATCCCTATACTAATTAATATATTACAGAAGGCAGTTTGCTTATGAAATAAAGAATGAAAGGGCTCTTAGAGACCGTGACTCTAGTGAGATATTATAATATAAAAAATTTCGGTCTAAAAAGAGTTAAACTATTCTTTAACATTATTTAAAACTTTTTTATCTATACATTTTTTGGTTTCCTACATGTAAACAAAAATAATACAAATTTCTTTTATATTAATTACAATTTTAATATATTGTCTAATATTGACTTACACGTCCAATACACATTAAGATAATTTGAATGATACAAGTGATGATGCCAGTAACATTATTATCCAAAATAATAATAATTTTTTAAATTATTCATTTCAAATGTATCATATTTTTCCATTTATTTAAACAACATTAAGTTTTTCCAATAATATTAAGTACTAAAAAGTTATGGGTTAGTATTCAAACAATATTATTATTTGAAAAACATTACTATACTAATAAATATGTAGATGGTGTAAATATTTTATTTTTCTACACTTATATTGTCTTTGTAACATGAGAATTAACATATATTTGCATATAAATATAAAGCAAAATTTTTTATATGCAACATTTTTCATCTGAATCATTTTAATTAATCAACTTCTTTTAAAAAATATTATGAATTTGTTTGAATTATTTCTATAAATAGATTTTTATTCAAAATACAGAAATAAATTTAAATTATTTTTTTAAGCGTATATCGTAACAATTATGAAGATTTTATGAAATGTGATTTGAAGTAATATCAAAACAAAATAAAATTTTATAACTTAGATTAACTTTAATTAAAATCATTTCATATTTGTAAATAAAGTGATATCAAACTGATACGACTTTGATGAAAAATGGATAAAATTATATCAATTTTGTAAGAAAACCTATTTATACAAGTAGTAAGCTGCATAGGGATTACATTTCTGAAAAAAAGAGTGAGACATCTCTAATTTCTGAAACTAAGAGAATAGAAAGAACAAAACCAACTACTACATCAACAAGACAAATATTAACATCATATATAAACAATATTATCTCCATTGTTAACATCATATTAATTCCAATTAATAAACACGGTCAAAACTTGTGTTTTGAATCTATAAACAATAATCTACATTATATCAATGCTAATTAATAAATATTTTCAAACCTCATACTGTTATTTAATTTGAGGATTGTTTAAGAAATTAATATATTTCAGTTGAATGTTTAATTAAGCAAAATTAATATTAATTTAAATTATAATGCGCTAATATTATCACTTGCGTTACGAACAGACAATCATGCATTAATGCATTGTAAATATAAAATAATTTTATATTATCAATTAGTTAAAATTACTATAAGCAAACAATTAAAATATTTATTGTAAAATTAATAAATTTATTATTTAATAATCTTATGATCGAAAACGATATAAATTTGATTTGCAGCTATACATAACCCCTGCTTCTAAAATTAAATAATACCGCATCAATGTGTGTAGAAAAATAAAATTATTTTAATGGTTTTTACTGTATCTCAGAATCAATTAATTTTAGCAGGAGAGAAAAAAAAAAGCACATTTCAAACAAGAACCAGAATGTTCGTATAACTCTTTTGTTTGTTCACTTGCAACTTTACAACTAACACAGGTTTAGTTCATGGTCTATCCTGTTTCTCTCCAATTGCTTTGTTAATATTAATAGATCATTTCAGATTTGAAGTGCGTGAGCACATGAAGATTCTCTCAAGGGCCCAAGGTCGTTTTTTTTTTCTCTCAAAATTATAGCATTATTATTACCATATGCCTACCCGTTTCACGGTTGCCCTGTATAATCTGATTTTTATTTTTGGTTGCAGTTCTAAATTTTCGGTTTGTTCTTAAATGTGGGAAAATAGACCCTTTGTCCTGCAAGTTTTCATCCTCCTTTTCAAATGGGTCTTCGTCTGAATTGTATGGGAAAGCTAAAGTTAATTCCTTTATGGATGATACCTCCCATTACCAAGACAATGCATTGAAATCGGAGGGCATGAGAAAGACAGTGTATGATGTATGCCGGGTCTTGGAAACTGGTCCTTGGGGACCTGCCCTTGAGGACGCCCTCAACACGTTTGATGATGTGCCTCAACCAGAATTGGTAGTTGGAGTAATAAGGAGGTTGAAGCATGTGAAGGTGGCGTTGCAGTATTTTAGGTGGGTGGAGAGAAAGACTGAACAGCCGCACTGCCCTGAAGTGTACAATGCACTTCTCATGCTCATGGCCAGTACAAGAAATTTGGAGTACTTGGAACAGATTCTTGAAGAAATGGGTCAAGCTGGATTTGGACTCTCTAATAATACTTGTATGGAATTGGTTTCTAGTTTTATCAAGTCTCGGAAGCTAAGAGAAGCTTTTGGGGTTATTGAAACAATGAGGAAGTTCAAGTTTCGCCCTGCTTATTCGGCTTATACCACACTGATTGGTGCCCTCTCTGCAGCTCATGAAGCCGATCTCATGCTCACTCTCTTGCATCAAATGCAGGAAATGGGTTATGAGGTAAGCGTACATTTGTTTACCACACTTATTCGTGTATTTGCCAGGGATGGCCGCATTGATGCTGCTCTGTCCTTGCTGGACGAGATGAAAAGTAACTCCTTTAATGCCGATATTGTCCTCTATAATGTATGCATCGACTGTTTTGGGAAAGTTGGTAAGTTGGATATGGCCTGGAAATTCTTTCATGAAATGAAATCACAAGGATTGATGCCTGATGATGTGACATATACTAGCATGATAGGGGTTCTTTGCAAAGCTGGGAGGATCGATGAAGCTGTAGAGTTGTTTGAAGAACTTGATAGAAACAGGAGTGTCCCTTGTGTTTACGCTTATAATACCATGATAATGGGTTATGGTTCAGTTGGGAAATTTGATAAAGCATACAGCTTACTTGAGAGGCAGAAGAGAAAAGGTTGTATACCTAGTGTAATTGCATATAATTGCATTCTGACTTGCCTTGGAAGGAAGGGAAAAGTTGAGGAAGCATTTAGAATCTTTGAAGAAATGAAAATAGATGCAGCACCCAATCTTGCAACCTACAATATTTTAGTTGACATGCTTTGTAAGGCAGGGGAACATGAAGGTGCTCTGAAAGTTCGGGACTCCATGAAAGAGGCTGGCTTATTCCCTAATATCATGACTGTAAATATTATGATTGATCGACTATGTAAAGCTCGAAGGCTTGATGAAGCTTGCTCCTTATTTTTAGAATTGGATCATAAAGTTTGCACCCCTGACGCAGTAACATTTTGTTCACTTATTGATGGCTTAGGCAGACATGGCAGAATGAATGATGCCTATATGCTTTATGAAAAGATGTTAGATTCTGATCAGACTCCAAATGCAGTGGTCTATACATCTCTTATTAGGAATTTCTTCAAGTGCGGTAGGAAGGAGGATGGTCACAAAATCTATAAAGAGATGATGCAAAGGGGCTGTTCTCCTGATCTGATGCTCCTTAATAATTACATGGATTGTGTTTTCAAAGCTGGTGAAATTGAGAAAGGGAGGTCTTTATTTGAAGAAATAAAGGCTCAGGGTTTAACTCCTGATGTTCGGAGCTACTCAATTTTAATTCATGGTCTTGTGAAAGCAGGTATTTCAAAAGAAACATACAAGTTATTTTATGAGATGAAGGAGCAAGGACTACATTTGGACACCCGTGCTTACAACATTGTTATTGATGGATTTTGCAAGTCTGGAAAGGTCAACAAAGCTTACCAATTACTGGAGGAAATGAAGACAAAGGGTCTCCAACCAACAGTTGTAACTTATGGCTCTGTCATTGATGGACTTGCTAAAATTGACAGGCTTGATGAAGCATATATGTTATTTGAAGAAGCAAAATCAAAAGGTGTTGATTTGAATGTAGTGGTCTATAGTAGTCTTATAGACGGGTTTGGGAAGGTTGGAAGGATTGATGAAGCATATTTAATTTTGGAGGAGTTGATGCAGAAAGGTCTGACTCCAAACACATACACATGGAACTGCTTACTTGATGCATTAGTGAAAGCTGAGGAAATTGATGAATCTCTTGTGTGCTTCCAGAACATGAAAAACTTGAAATGCCCTCCGAATGAAGTAACTTATAGCATTATGATAAATGGTCTTTGCAAGGTTAGAAAATTTAACAAGGCGTTTGTGTTCTGGCAAGAAATGCAGAAACAAGGGTTAAAACCCAATACTATCACTTACACCACCATGATTGCGGGACTGGCAAGGGTTGGGAATGTTCTAGAGGCAAAAGATCTCTTTGATAGATTTAAGTCAAGTGGGGGCATACCTGATTCAGCTTGTTATAATGCTATGATCGAAGGATTAAGCAATGCCAATAAGGCAATGGATGCATATATACTTTTTGAGGAAACTCGACTTAAAGGTTGTCGTATACATAGTAAAACATGTGTTGTTCTTTTAGATGCTTTGCATAAGGTGGACTGCCTTGAGCAGGCAGCCATTGTTGGTGCTGTCTTAAGGGAAATGGCAAAGTCTCAACATGCTACAAGATTGTCCTAAGAACAGGTTTATATTGTATTGTATTGACTTCTCAGAAAGTGCTTGCGTTGATAATTCCCACTGATCATGCAAGTTGTGAGACAAAGCAAGAAACTTTTATGTCCCCAGTTCTTTTGAAAGTATATGGTCTTAGCCTCAAAGGTAATTCTTACTAAATTACAATAGTTATTCAAGTTCCAAAGTATCCGACTGCTTCATGTAAATGAGTTTTGATTGTTTTGTGCTACACATCGTTCTAACTTTTACCAATATTTAGCATGGGTTTGAGATTCACATGGATTTTCATGCTTGGTGATTTTACTGGGAACGAATGTCTATAACTTCATTCGTTTGTGTGATTACGTTGGGAAGATTGTAATATTGCATATTATATTATTTAGATTCTTATAGATGTCTGAGCAATATATTTTATGGGAAAAAACAAGATAATAATCATGCAGTGGTTGATATGCTATGTCCATATTCTCAAATCACCTTGTTAACTTATGCTTTTTATGCTTGTTTGAGGCATGGGTATAAATGTTGTAAACTAAGGGATACAGGTAAATGTTCTAAACCATGGATTCTGGGCCTTCATTATTATTTATTTTTAAAACATAATCATGATTTACCATGAAGGTATATTCTTAATGTGTTTATAAATTTATTGCAGGGGGAACGTTCCTAATTGATATCTCTCTTTTGTAATTTGTTTCCCGTTGTTGGAAGGATATTAACTCAAATTTGACTGGCAATGGACTGTCTACAGGTTTTATCAATAGAGTTCGTTCGAAGTTGGAGGCCATTTTTTACCAGTCTCATTCACTTGCCAACTCCTCTTGAATGATTCATTTTCATATTCTTTAATTTTCTTGAAAAGTAATTGAAATTTTACGAAAAGTGTATACTTTACATGATGTTTATTGGCGTCATATGAGATTTATTTCAATGCTATGATAAGATGTTGTAATGACATTTGGTGTTGGTTACACCCCCAAAAATAGGGTGTAAAGGTAGAAATAAAAGAAAGGGAAAGAGAAAATGTAATAGAAAATGTGATGAGAAAGAAAGAGTAAAATAAAAATGTGATTATGAAAAAGAAAGGAGATGAAACTGTGCTTATTGTAGATATAATCTTGAGCTATTTCACTACCATGCCCTTATTCTGTGATTGATTGAGAAGCCATTTTTTTCATATCTTTGTCTGATGTTATTTATTGTAGGATTTGTAGTAAGTTGTACTTGTCTCATAGCTCCTTTACTCAACTCTTTCATTGACTTTAGGAACAAAAAGATAAGGAGAAAAATGCTTTCACACCACTGATTATAAAATAAAGTCTACCCTAAAACCGTTTTTTATAAAAAAATATTATATTATAATAAAATAATAATTTATTTTAGTTGTTAAGTGAACGTAAAATATTGTTATAGTTGTCAATGTATCGGCACAATATAATAATAAAATAAAGTTGATTATTCTATCAGATGTGAAATGTTTTATAGTTTAAGATGGAATGGTCTCTCGTTTTTTTTTTCTCTGTAAGATAAGTGCATTTCTTTTATGTTTAATTTTCTTTTGTCATTTGTCAAACTTTAGCTATTTATACTTTTAAAATAGTTAATTTCACTTTTTTAGTAAATCTTAACAGTTTATACTTCACTTTTTTTTTTTTTTTTTTATATTACTTAGAATCACTCTTTAGAAAAACTTAAATGTGTTTTTTTTCTTTTTCTCTCTGGAGAACAACATGTGACCCCTTTTTGGTAATTTGAAATCTGTTGAATAACAATGCATACTTCTTTATATAATTTTATATAATGCCAAAAAGTCTCGTGCTTGCAGCAATTTGTGAAATTTTGTGGTCCACTTTTCTTGTCAGATTCTTTGTTTCTGACGAGCAATCCCGTTATGTGCATTTTCTCATTAGCCAATGAAGCAACAGTTCCAGCTATTTATTCCCTAGATTTCCTCGTTTCATCACCAAGCTCTGAATTTCCTCAACGTGTTCCCAACCGAACCATATTTTTTTAAGCTTTTGCTTCTCTTCTGATCATAATCTTGATTTGTAAAGCCATTGGTTCACTAATCTGAGAGCCAAATCGCTATCATGGGGTTGGAGCTGCACATTTCCTTATCTACAATCCTTCCTCTCTTCATCATAGTGTTCATGCTAATCCACATATTTTGGAGATCAAAAACCACGAATTCAAACTCTAAGTTGCCACCAGGACCAAGGAAGCTACCCCTCATAGGGAACATGCACCAAATTGGAACTCAGCCTCATAGGTCCTTAGCAAGATTGGCACGTCAACATGGTCCACTCATGTATATGCAGCTTGGAGAGCTTTGCTGCATAGTGGTATCTTCACCCGAAATGGCCAAAGAAGTGATGAAAACACATGATATTATCTTTGCAAATAGGCCTCATGTGCTTGGTGCTGATGTTGTCACTTATGGCTCTAAGGGCATGACCTTCAGCCCTTATGGATCTTATTGGAGGCAGATGAGAAAGATTTGCACAATGGAACTACTAACACCAAAGCGTGTTGACTCCTTCAGATCAATCAGGCAACAAGAGTTGTCAAATTTTGTCAAGGAGATATCTTTGAGTGAAGGGTCACCTATTAATCTCAGTGAGAGGATTAGTTCTTTGTCATATGGGCTTATATCACGGATTCTTTTTGGTAAAAAATCCAAAGACCAAGAGGCTTATGTGGAACATATGAAGGGTGTGGATGAGGCAGTTGCAGGGTTCTCTGTCGCTGATCTGTATCCTTCTATTGGAATTCTTCAAGTTATTACTGGGATTAGGACTAGAGTTTAGAAGCTCCATCAAGGAATGGATAGTGTACTTCAGAACCTTGTCAGTGATCACAGAGACAAAACTTCGGACACACTGACTTTTGGTGAAGAAGATAGGGAAGATCTAGTTGATGTTCTCTTAAGGCTTCAGAAAAATGGTGATCTAGAACACCCCCTATCAGACACTGTTGTCAAAGCAACCCTTTTGGTATGTTTATTTAACAATCTATGCAAATCTTCCAAGAATATAAAATCATATATTTTTTGTCGTTTTGTTGATGATTGTTTGATACAGTCCAAGTAGATCGATCAATAATACAAGTTTTTGGATATGACACTAACACATTTTTTATTGCTGATTGAAATTTATTGAAATAAACAAATATATATCGGATAAAATTTAGGATCTGATTGGATGAAAGGATCTTCGAGGCTTATCTGTAGATCTTTGAGAATGATATGCGTTTGGTTTAAGCAATTGAGGACGATTGTAAGAGAGCATTCTAACAGTATTTGAAAGAGATTTGTCACGATGACAGTCAATCCATTTTAAATTACATATCACTCCTTGCAAGAAGATAGGTGTACTGTGAGGATCTTCGTTGAGTGGTCTGTGAGGTTATGAATTCCGAGTTGCAGTGACTATGTGAATGGATTATGGCGTGCAGATAATTGATTATGTGTATTTTTTTCTGCCTATAATGGATTATGTTTTTGGGTTTTTGTTTTCTAGTGACTTTTGGTTATTTCACGTGGATCCATTGCTAATTTTAGAAATATATTAATTAAAAAAATTTTAAAAATCAATAACTTTGGTCAAATCATTTATAAGTTTTTACAAATATTTTTTTAAGATCCTTTCAAATCTTATCATCTATGCATTAAATAAACAATCTTACCATCTACATATACTTCACTCAAAGTTCATTCAAGTATATTACCTCAATCAAACAAAGCATTAAAGAAAAGCACTGAAATATAAATAAGAACATGTTGTTGGCCGTTTTTAAGTTATTTGACATTGCTGAACTTTGGTAAATATTAAACTTGTTAGCAGTGTAACACACCCTGATATTTCTTTCAGGACATATTCAGTGCTGGAAGCGACACTTCATCAACACTTATGGATTGGGTAATGTCACAACTGGTGAAGAACCCTGGGGTGATGGAGAAAGTGCAAATTGAGGTAAGAAGGATCTTTGATGGAAAAGGATATGTTGATGAAACAAGTATTCATGAGCTGAAATACTTGAGATCCGTTATCAAAGAAACATTGCGTCTGCATCCACCTGCTCCATTGCTGCTTCCAAGGGAATGCAGTGAGAAATGTGAGATTAATGGGTATGAGATACCAGCCAAAAGCAAAGTGATTGTCAATGCATGGGCCATTGGGAGGGATCCTGATCACTGGATTGAAGCAGAGAAATTTGATCCTGAAAGGTTTCTTGATAGTTCAATCGATTACAAAGGTGGTGACTTTGAGTTTATCCCATTTGGAGGTGGAAGGAGGATATGCCCTGGCATCAATCTTGGCATTGTGAATGTCGAATTCTCACTTGCAAATTTGCTTTTCCATTTTGATTGGAAGTTGCCTCAAGGGAAAATGCCTCAAGACCTTGATATGAGTGAATCCTTTGGATTGGCAGTAAAAAGGAAACATGATTTGGTGTTGATTCCTGTCACTCACCATTCACCTACAACTTAAGCTGTCAACACTCTTCTGCATAATTCATCACACTCTCAACTTATTTCCACATCATACTTAGTTCAGTTTCACTCACAGATGTTTATGTCAAATTTAAAATCTTACTGATATGTTGTAAATGTACTGTTCCAAAACCATCTAATAACTTATTTCTACTTGGAATTCAGTTGATTACACATCTTAATCACTTTATATCAGACAACCATGTATTCTTCTTCTGCATTACAGCATATTAATTATACATTGAAATTTTATATTACAACCTTGAGTATAGGAATGTATAAACATGCATGATGATAAATCTTGATAATCGATATCTTATATGTAAGTTATACTAAAAAAACATATCTTGTATATTAACGTTTGGTTTCCATTTTGTCATTTTTATTATATGAATGATAACTGTACATGATTCCATGCATTTCTGTGGTATAGAATACGTGTGCTGTGAAACTGTATAAACTGGTTTTTAATATTTTTACACACACAATACTGCTAATAAAATATTTAAATATGATTCATGAGAATGAAATTTTCATATGAAAATTATGTTTAAAACTAGTTTGTTAATATTTTCGCTGCAATATAATATTTTGTAAAGCGGTGTTAAAAAAATTTATAAATACACGCATAATGAATATATTCAAATTTAATTTGTTGAACATATTTAGAACGAAAAAATATATACCTTCAAATTTCTATTCATTGCACAAATATACCTTCACAATAATTCTTACATGTAATGCTTGAGGTTTTAGGTTTTTAATGAAAATGTGAAAGTCGTATACATGGACGGAGAAAATTTTCAAACTATATATTTTTTATATATTTGATAGAAGTATCATAATAGGTATAATTAAGAAATTACTCCGTTTCATCTCATAACATATATAAAAGAGGCAATGGATGCATATATACTTTTTGAGGAAACTCGACTTAAAGTTGTCGTATACATAGTAAAACATGTGTTGTTCTTTTAGATGCTTTGCATAAGGTGTTGGTGTTGTCTTAAGGGAAATGGCAAAGTCTATTGAATGATTTAAATTTTCTTCAAAAGTAATTGGAACTTCAGGAAAAGTGTATACTTACACTATGTTTATTGGCATCATATGTGATAAGATGTTGTAATGGCATTTGATGTTGGTTACACCCTCAAAACTAGGGTGTAAAGGTAGAAAGAAAAAAGTGAAAGAGAAAATGTGATGAGAAAGAATGGGTAAAATAAAAATGTGATTATGAAAAAGAAAGGAGATGAAACTGTGTTTATTGTTGATATAATTTTGAGCTATTTTACTACCTCACAGGCCATTTTTGTCATATCTTTTTGTCTGATGTTATTTATTAGAACATATGCAGTAAGTTGTACTTGTCTCATTGCTTCTTTACTCAACTCTTTCATTGACTTTTGAAAAAAAGAAAAAGGAAAAAATGCTTTCACACCACTGATTATAACATAAAGTCTACCCTACAAACTGTTTTTTATATTATATATATATATATATATATATATATATATATATATATATATTATAATATAATAATAAAATAAAGTTGACTGTTCTAACAGGATGTGAAATGTTTTAGAGTTTAGGATGCAATGGTCTCTCATTCTTTTTTTTCTCTCTATAAGATGAGTGAATTTCTTTTATGTTTAATTTTGTTTTGTCATTTGTTAAACTTTAGCTATTTATACTTTTAAAATAGTTAATTTCACTGTTTTACTAAATCTTAACAGTTTATACTTTACTTTTTTTTTTATATATATATTACTTAGTATCACACTTTAGAAAAACTTAATGTGTTTTTTTTCTCTCTGGAGAATAACATGTGACCCCATTTTTGTAATTTGAAATCTGTTGAATAACAATGCATACTTCTTTATATAACTTTCATGTTGAACTTAAAATAGTTGCATAATATATTTTAAATAATAGTAAGTGTTTTCTTTAAATTAGACATGAGATTCTTTTTGAAGTATTATCATATGATAATAGCATCCTGTGAAAATGTCTTATTCTCATCATCATTCAATAGTTACGTAGTATGAAAACTTTGGAGCAGTTGTTTTTAATAAAATAAATTTATGTAACATCTAAATCACTCTAATTTTGCTACCATAGTGTTTTTTTTTTCTATCCCAGTAACTATTTGGAAATTGTTTTTTTTTTTTTTCATCTCTTTTATACACTAATTTCAGTGCTCTTCCCAATATCCTAATCTAGAAGATAAATTCAAAGCTAGAGATACCAACATAAAGGGAAAGAAAAAAAATATAAGGTAATTTTGTACATTTTTGTCAATATTTTTTCTTCTTTATTTACTATAATAGAAAATATATGTGTTTAAAACAACTAAAATACTCCAATAATATATTTTTAAGTTTAATTGCATTTAATATTTCCATATGTGTTTACGATACTCTAATTTTTAACTATTCACATTTTTTTTCATAATTTTTCAATTGTTCAAATTAACTCTCTTATTTCAATTTTTTCTGTAAGTGGGATATAACATTGACTAGCACATGAAAAAGTACATATAAAATATTTAAATAATAATATAATTAGCTTCTATTAAATTTTTATTTAAACATTTTACATATTTCTCTTTTTAAATCTCTAAATAATATATTAAAAGCAATATTTCATTTAAATAACTATAAAATTAATTAGATATCTATTTAAAAAGTATAACCAATTTTCTCTCGCACTTTTTTTACAAACTCTATATATCGTTTCGTTAAAATTTGAGCTAGAGAAATTTTATAGTTAACATTTATTTATATTTTGACATATAAATTATACTTTACTTTAAAGAAATAACAAGTTTTAATTATGATACTTTTTACATTAATTTAATTACGATGGACTATTGATTCGTCGATTATGTCGATGAAGCACTTATTTGCTTTAGCATTTTGTTATTACATATTATAATAACTTTTAATAACTTTCATAAGATTATAATCCGCTTTTCTTAATACTGTTGTTGTCATAGGAACATTATTTTATCATATTAGTGACAGAGAAATCTCACCATTTGAAAATTCACCATATGCCAAAAAGTCTCTTGCCTGCAGCAAATTTTGTGGTCAACTTTTCTTGTCAGTTTCTTTGTTTCTAATGAGCAATCAGTTATGTGAATTTTCTCATTAGCAAGTGAAGCAACAGTTCCAGCTATTTATTTCCTAGATTTTCTCGTTTCATCACCAAGCTCTGAATTTCTTGTTAAAGCCTCAACGTGTTCCCGACCAAACCATACTTTTTTCCAAGCTTTTGCTTCTCTTCTTCTGATCATAATCTTGATTTGGAAACCATTGGTTGACTAATCTAAGAGCCAAATCGCTATCATGGGGTTCGAGCTGCACATTTCCTTATCTACAATCCTTCCTTTCTTCATCATAGTGTTCATGCTAATCCACATATTTTGGAGATCAAAAACCACGAATTCAAACTCTAAGTTGCCACCAGGGCCAAGGAAGCTACCCCTCATAGGGAACATGCACCAAATTGGAACTCAGCCTCATAGGTCTCTAGCAAGATTGGCACGTGAATATGGTCCACTCATGTATATGCAGCTTGGAGAGCTTTGCTGCATAGTGATAGAAGCTGGATTTGACTAAATTCAGTGGCAATTCTTAGTGGAAAAGAGACTTTTTATCAGAATAGTGGAGAATCTGGAAGCAAAAATACAGAAGCTGTGAAGAAAAAGGATAAATAGAGACAAGTGCAGTTAGTGACATCTAGCTTGAGCGTGAAATCCTAAGATTGAGCTAGATGTTACTAAACAGACACGTGACCTAGTTTTGACCTA
>Ga0209489_101281_pt1 | contig 51348 bp, 23 predicted proteins | sample SiratrowhiteBW_FD_187527 | JGI IMG/M metagenome (GOLD analysis project Ga0209489, IMG submission 187527) | Root nodule microbial communities of legume samples collected from California, USA - Siratro white BW (SPAdes) (version 2) | ecosystem: Host-associated > Plants > Roots > Nodule | place...
CCTTGATTGCACAAAGAAAAAAACTTACTGTGCATTCAACAACTCACGAAAGAATAATTAGATTGAGTAACAATGCTAAGAAAAGGGTAGATTGTCCTTTGCTATTTGACAATAACAAAAAAAAAAAAAAAAAAAAAAAAAAAAAAAAACTGGATACATTAACGATGAAAAATTATCAGATAACTCAAATGCTAACTTTGAAATAACATACCAGAACACAACAAAATGCACATACCTTGATTGCACAAAGAAAAAAACTTACTGTTCATTCAACAACTCACGAAAGAATAATTAGATTGAGTAACAATGCTAAGAAAAGGGTAGATAGTCCTTTGCTATTTGACAATAACAAAAAAAAAAAAAAAAAAAAAAAAAAACTTGGTCATTCTTTGTGGGAAGGTTTTAATATAAGGACAGCTAATGAGTATGGACAACCTGTAACTAGTGACAATGGGATATAAATTAAGATATACATACGGAATCCCAATTGGGTCTAATATTTCCTCCACATTGAAGCCTTGCCAATGAATTACCATAAAAAACGGTAAATTAGCTATATGAGTTCCAGAGGGCGTGTAGGTGATGTAAAGGACGAAAATCTAAAAGGAAAAAGACAGGAAAGATAATACATACTTGTTACGATGAAAGACAATTTAAATAGCAAGGTCCTTACCCATACTTTCCAGCGATGTGATACGATTGATACATTCCTGCATGAGTAGAAAAAGAAGGAAGCCGGTGAATGAAAAAGATATCACTCAGACAGTACAAACTATAACAATATTCATCCTTAAATATATTGATAGTGTCTCAAAAGAAAGTTCCATATAGGGCTTCTCTACTTAGAAACTATCACCACTTGGTCTAATACCCATAAAATTATACAGAGAGTAAATTACAAGCTAAAGTGCCAAATGGAACTATAATTCAACTTAAAGGGCCTGTATCTCTTCTCCTGGAAATGGGAACAGGAATTACTTTACAGATCTTCATCCAAAAGGGAGAGGTTTGTATTGCAAAATACTTGATTATGAAACAAATTAGTACTTAAAGGGGAGTGCCGTATTTTGATTGTTTGTTTCTTGTAGTGCACCCAAATTAATTATTGTGTTCCAGAATTAGTATAAATAACAAGGTTGTGGATAGGACGGTTTATATGATGTACCTCTAGACACTAATTTCGGAAGTAATGTCTCTGAATAATCAGTTTCTTTGTGTCTCACGACAGTCATTTAGTCAATGCTAGATTTGAGACAGTTATCAAGAGCTGTTCTATATATTGTGTTGGATATCTAACATCAATGAGAAATATGACCAAAATTACACTACATAAGTAGATTCAACTTCACCCTATACAATTCAATATTGTGAGATTGAGTAAGACTTAAAGTCAACTTTCTAAAATAATATAAGAATTTATCTTAGTAACATGAGAGTGTATGTTGAAAATCTCACATTATAGAATTAAAGATTATAACATATAAGTGGATGCAAACCTCATATTACAAGTTAGTTTTGTGATGTTGAATTATACTTAAAACTCACTTTCTAAGATATTGCATGGATGTTTCTGCATTTCATGAGGTATTGAATGTGTTTGAGAGAGAACAAACTTTGTATTGTGTATCGAGAGAGGTTGCTCTCGATGAGGGACTTTGTTCTGTGATCTTCCTCTGTTGTCTGGTCTTTGTAATATCCTTCTTTTTATCAATTCCAGAAAATATATAACTAAAACTACCAGTTATAATGTGCAATTCGAAGGTCCAAAATTTTCAGAATACCAAGACACTAGCTAAGATCAAAAGAGTGGGTGAAAGATCATAAATCATGGGACTGTAGCAAGGATCATGAGATCCTGCCATAAAATACAAAGTATAATTTAACACAAAAAGTATGATAATAAAACAAAGTTTTTTAATCAGTGATAATAAAATAAAGCAATGCATACCTAGTAATACCACTGACGCTCAAGGAAGAACTTTAATATTTATTTTCATAATTATTGTATTATTAAAACCATAATCTATTTTCTATTTGATAATGATTATTAAAAGTGAAATAGCAGATGAAAAAGGAACCGGACAAAAGCCAGTCCAAACATCTAAGAGAGGCTTAATCTGAAACAAAAGGCCCCAAAGAAACTCAATCTGCGGCTTTAGAAACAGGAGCGGGGCTTCAAATGTCGAGTAGAGTTCCAATGATCAAGTCAAGGGCAAAGAAACAAAGATGTTGAGCCATCATTAAGGAAGTCTGGGTGAGAGGGGTCAGGTCAGACAGAGAAGAGGTAGGTCAGGTAATTCTTATTGATTGAGACAAAGGGGATTTAGGGGTTTCAATTTCTCAAATCAGCAGCTGTGGTTGTATGATCAGTCAGATAGAACGGTTTAGAGCTGTCACTTGAAGAAGATATATTCAGGGCCCAAAAGCTCATGAAAATGGGTTCATACAATCCTGCCTGTAATAAAGAACAGCGAAGGATGAAAACTAGGATCCAACCATCTTCCCTCACAGCCCAGTGATGCTAATTGTAAACTGTAATTGAGCACTAAGGCACGAGAAAACTAATAGGATTGCACAACAACATCCTTGATGAATAGAATTATATGATCGCTCATGTATAGAGCCCTTCTAAGGGGGCATTTGTTTCACGGTATAATTTTGTATTCCTAGGAATCATATTCTTTGGAATATTATGCCCAGCAATGATATTTCTACTAACATGTTTGGTTGGTATTTAATAATTAAAAAACATAGGATTAAAAATAAAGAGAGAGAAGTACGTAATGGAAATAGGTAGTTATTACAAACAATAACTTCTATCTCCAGGAGACATTTTCCTGGAAATAAAGATACCAGGGAAAATATTTTCATAGCCGCCTAACGAAGGTAAGAACATTAATTTGCATCTTCAGATTCACGGGAATGAAAAAAGGATGACGTAAAACAAGCACCATTTAGTAATGAGTACAAATACACTGTTCACTCTAACTTACGTCTCCATTTTCCCTTCCTCCATCTCTCCACTCAAGAACTCTTACTTTTTTATCATATCAGATTGGAGTAGCATCATCTATCTTAGACTCAGGGTTCTAACTAGCTTCCTTAAAAATACAAAATATTTAAAAATAAAAATAAAATCAGTAACCTCAAGGTAAGTTTAGTCATCTTTCTAAACTATACTTTCATCCTATTATCTCTTTCGGAAACAGAAATTGTCGGTGGTGAGAAACTTAATTGGTCGGTGGTTACTAATAATTGTGTAGTAATGTAGTACTGGTCAGGTATTGGTCACATGATCACGTGTAACAGTACAAATAGGGACACGGGATCAACCTGTGTAAAGAAGCTGATTCAAATAAATGAATATGATAGGTAAGAATACCTGTGTTCGCAATTTAAATTCTGCAGCAAGATCTTCTAAGGGAACACATTTGTGCTTCTGAATGATTACACAATTAAGTCTAAATTAGTATTGCTATAAAACCTCTTCAAAGATGACAATCATAATCCTAGTTAATTGCTATTAATTTTTTTTTTAGCATGAATAAATTTTTAAAAATTTATTAAAGGGAAATCGAGGAAATTAATGGAGAGTAACCTTTATATATTCAACAAAATTGGCTAGCAAGTCTTCAGCACTATCCTGCACTTCTTCAAGGGTACCTTCATCATCAACTGAAAATTCACCTTTCCACTTCTCAAACTCCAACGCAGCAGCCTCCTCCTCCTTAGCCTTCTGAGCTTTGGCTTCCTCTTCCTATATGAACCATGACAAAGCATGTGCTTGGCAAGTTAATAAACCATAACGAAATTGATACTAAAATCAAATCAGAACAAGGTAATGAACTCACCAACATACGCTCCTGTGCTTCACGCTCCTCATCCTTCAACCTCCGCATTTCTGAATAACGATCCTGTTTTGCCTGCTTTGACTCTCGTGCAGCTTCATCAGCCTTCCAAGAAGAAAGACCAAAATACAACTATTTAAATTTTAACCAACATAGAGAAATCCTTCAAATAAGTGAAACATTAAGCTTAGAAATTCAAAAAATACATAACAATGCCCTGGACAGGCGGTGAAGGGCAGTTGTCTAGGATTAAACACTCAGCACCCCTATCTGAGTACAAATTTTGTCCAGTGTTACAAAGCCTTGAATCCAACGTTCAACATTTTAAGTATTAGTTTGAGAATTGATACAAATTAGGGACAGTAGTCATGCACACCGCATGGGAAAAACAATAACGGGTCAAAACAAAATAACCATGCTTTTTAACAAAATTACAGTAATCCCATTTAGGCAGGATGCATTCTCAAAAGAGAGTGAAACGTGCAGAGAAATTAAACAGTTTTAATAATAATACTAATATAGATTGAGTCAGGTGTCCTTTACTAAACCTTCAAACACAGATAACATCTTTCATTTCAAGAAACCATCCCTTTTGGTAAATCAAATTCAAACATTATAGTCCATTTGTAAATTAGTATAGAAGGCTACAAGCTATGGTGCAAAAAGCAAGAATCCAGCCAAAAATATACTCAAGTAAAAAGAAGGAAAATGATAGCCGGACATCACCACGCTAGTTGACCCCTAGAGAGAGATAGAGAGAGAAGTGTAGGTATGATAAGAAACGTTATTGGGAGGGAGATAATAGGTCTTAATGGAGTGTTTGTGATATTAGGCGTCCACATATAATTACCCTAAAGTTAACATTACCAGTTTCCAAAACAAAACAAAAAATACCTGACGCCGTGCTTCCCTCTCTTGCCTTTTGATTTCCTTTTTCTTTGATGCTTTAGCCTCATAATACCCTCCACCAGCAGTTTCATCGTCACTCTCACCCGCAGATTCTGTTTACATGCAAACAGTTCATCACTTCAAAATGGCAACCCAGTCTCAAGAAGCAATTTCTATGCATACTTCCATTCACCAACCAGTCCAATCTTACTTCCATATAAACTTCTCAATATGCACTTATAAGAGAAGAAAATAAAAAGGTAAAACGAATGAGTTTCTCTCGTAAGTTAAATTATTTTAGCTTATACGTGCGTAAAGATCAGCTTTTGGGGAAGCGAAAAAGAAAACTGTCAATAATCTAATTTTAATGTATGAGAAAAGTTTAATATCTTCCCTGTAAATGATTATTGAGAAAATTATCTAAGCAAATCAGAAGTCAAACAATTGACTCTAAAGGTACAATTATCTCTATATCTCATTCTAACTTAAACACTAACAATGCATAACATTGATGTATCTAACAAGATAGCAAAACATAAACCCACAAAGATCACCAAATTTCCATGATTTCACATCCATCAACCGTCCTTGGGTTCATTTTGAACAAAATTCTTTACGAGCACTTACGGTAAGATGAGAAAATACGAAGAAAAATATGGAACGAACTCCTCCCTAACTTCAAATTTGTTTTACAGAAGCTAATGGAAATTGTTTTATATTAATTTCCTTAAAGATAAATTTATTTTTGTTCTTTTTTTTTTTTCAAAGTTTATCCAAACATTCTTAGTATAAAACAACTCATCTCGGATTTATGAAGAAGTAACATCTCTGATTCACATTTTCATTCACCAAGGCATTATTGCATTTCACCTAGACACAACAAATTAAATTAAAAATAAATAAATAAATAAATAAATAAAAGAGCAAAAAGATAAACCTTCTCCCGTCGCAGGTGGATTTGCCGACGTGCTAGCTCCAGCGGCAGGTCGGCGACGCATGCGACGAGTGGCGGTGGCGCGCACCACTGTTTCTCTCCGCGGGGCCTATCGATTGGTTATCAATAATCAAAAAATTTGGTTATGACCTTAAAATGAAGCGATTAGGGTTTTAGTGACGAAATGAGGGAAGAGTGATGGAGTTGGAAGAAGGTGCAAACCTGGGGAGGTTCGTCGTGGTGAGTTGGAGGCTGAGAATCCTGACGGCGTTTCCATAGGTAGAGTGGGATCAACGCTACGACGAGAAGCATCGAGAGTACTGCTACGATTAGCTCCTCCATTGCTGCGAATCGAGCTCTCTCTGTTTTCCTTCTTTCTTCTCTCTGGTTTCTCGCGAAATGGATTTCTAAACTGCGTTTGTAGAACGACGCCGTTCTTTTCCTTTCTCTTCTACGCTTAACGATGTCGTTTCAGTCTTTGCATTTTTGTTTTTTTAGACTTTTATTATGACAAGGTCATTTTACAGTTACTAAAAACAGAATATGTAATAAAAAATTAACTTTATTTAACAGAACACAGAATATGGTTTTTATTTTTTTTTTAAGTTTTAGAATACATTTAACAAAATTTATTAATATATGTATCAATTTTATTTTTAAAGTACGTTATCAGCTAATATTTGAAGGACCTTAATTATATTATTATTAAAAAAATGTCACACCAACAAATATTACATGAGAAACATGCATTGATGTTGAGTGATATTTTAATGGGCCAAAAGGCTGAAAATAACATTCAACACTTAGTTGTCATCTCAATGTTGGGTTCTGCACCCCATATCTTCCACTTGCACCTAAAGACCAAAATGCCCCTAAACAAAAGTAAGTCATCTCCTTCACCCATTGCTATTGCCACTATAAAACGCTACTGCACGAGTTTCACAGGTCGAAGGTGGCAATCGAGGAAATAAGGGAAAGTTGGAAAGAAGAGGATCAGTTGGCTTGCATGCTACAAAAGTCATTTTTCAGTTGTAAATTATACAAATTATAAATTTTTTTTAAGTAAAAATGAATTTTGGAAGTAAAAAGTGGTTTTTGATTTATGTAATTTAAAAAAAAATTAAGAAAAGAAAATTAACTGTTTGTAGACTGCACGATCCGGAAACTTTTCATATTGCAAAGTCTGGTAAACAATTTAAACTAAAATAACAGTGGAAATTTGGAGTCCAGGAGTAAAGTATGAAGGTGCACAAAGAAATACCCTTATTATCTTACATTTTTCGAATGGGCTCAAATGATTCAAAATGCAAAAATAGAAAATCAAGAGAAAAGAACATAAAAAAAATGGTAGCTAAATCCTTTGACTCAAACGAACCGATATGTAGGGTAAAATCATGGGGAAAAAAAAATGGGATTGTTGCTTCCTACACCTGCATGGGAGAAGTAAAAGTACAATTTTACTCTTTCCATTCTTTTTATTTTCTCAGCCGCATCCTTCTTTACTTTCTTATATTTTAGACTGCATAATCTATAATATAATTTCTCTTTGTATTTTGATATCCGAAATATAATCCAGAATACATGAAATTATATTCTAAATTCCATAATTTAAAATGCAAATTTTAAACAGATATTTTAATATTTTTAAATTATAGAGATGCAAGAAGAAAAGTATAAAGGTGTAGGAAGAACCATTCAAATAGATACTTAAATATTCATTTAATTTAAGACGTCCAAATTTGATTTTAACGAGAGAAACATAAAATGAAGTAATCCAAAAGTGTGGGTTCAATTTGATCTAATGAAAAGAAAATAAATAAAAAAAAAAAAGTCACTGCAACTCAATAGTTTGAAGGTGCACCACGATAGGATGATGAAAAGACAAAAATATATTTTATATTGTACATTTTGGAATGCATCTTAGGATTTAGAAATACATTATACTACATTATAGAATAGAATGGATTAATGCTTGCAAAAATCAGAATGTATTTGTTTTTTATAAAAATAAGTTTGTTAGGCCATAAGAGTCACTTTAATCTTCATCAAGGCATGACTAAGATTTACAAAGATTTTAAGGAGTTATTTGTTGGTCAGGTATGAAAAGGGTTGTAGCTCAATATGTTCTTGTTTGTTTGGCTTGTCAAAAGGAAAAAATAGAGCATCAAAAGCCTGGTGGGTTATTACCGTCATTGGATGTTCTTGCATGGAAGTGGGATAGTATAGCCATGAATTTTGTTACTCATTTGCCAAGGTCAATTCGTGGTCATGATGCAGTTTAGATGATAAGTGGATCAATTGACAAAGGATGCTCATCTTGCATGTGAATTTGAGAATATCTATGACCAAGTTGGCTAGATATATATTAAGGAGATTGTGAGACTGCATGGAGTGCCCTCTAGCATAGTCTCTAATCGAGATCCCAGGTTCATATCTCGATTTTTCCAAACTCTACCGGATGCTTTGGGGACCAAGTGGAACATGAGTTTTGCATATCATCCCCAAATCGATGGACAATCAGAGAGAACGATCCAATCCTTGGAATACTTGTTAAGAACTTGTCTTTTTTTTTTTTTTTTATCATCTTGGTGTTTGGGATGAGATTTTACCACTAGTGGAGCTCACTTACAATAATAGTTATCATGCTAGCATTGGAATGGATCCCTATGAAGCTTTGTATGGAAGGAAGTGTCGAACTCCTCTGTGTTGGTACCAGGATGGAGAGGCAATATTGGTTGGGCCAGAGTTACTCCAACAGACTACTGAGAAGGTAAGCAGATCCAAGAAAGGATAGAAGCTTCTCATAGTAGGTAGAAGTCTTATATTGATAAGCGAAGAGAGCTATGGGAGTTTGCAGTTGGAGAGCATGTCTTCTTGAGAGTGGCACTTACTAAGGGTATAGGGAGATCTATCAAGTTAAGGAAGTTAACTCCTAAGTTTGTTAGGCCACATTCAATTCTTGGAAAAGTAAGACCAGTGGCTTATGAGATTGCTCTGCCTCCACAATTAGCTAATCTACACAAGTATTTCATATGTCGCAACAGAAGAAGTATGTGTCTGATCCAGCCTTATCTTAGCAATGGATGAAGTGCAAGTCAAATAAAACTTGAGTTTCAAGCCCAACTGGTCAAGGTTGTAGATCAACGGACTAAGCAACTTAAGGTAAGGCTATCAGCATGGTGAAAATGTTATGTGATGTCAAAGCTGGTGATTTCACTTGGGAGTTGGAGGAGACCATTAGAGAAAGCTACCCTCCCCTTTTCACTAGTAAGCCAATTTTCGAGGACAAAAATTTTTTCTTGTTGGGGAGAATGTAACAACTTAGAAAATTGTCATTTGAGAGTAGAAGTAGTAAAAGTGGAATGAGCACCTGATTATTTTATTATTAAACTAAAAATAAGTATTTATAGAAGAAGCTAGTAGTCAAGTCTAATTTTCACTTAAGCCACCATCTCTCTAAACCTCTACCCATTCCTTTCCTCTAACTTCTCTCTAAGCCTCTGCATCCGTCTTTCATCAGTTTCTCGAGCGGAGCCCACCGTTGGACTCGTGGCGAAGAACAAAGCAAGTCTATCCGATCAGAACCTCTGTTAGAGTAAGTTCATTTTCTGCCCCTTTTCCTTAGAGCCAGATTTAGGTTTTTGTTTTTCCTCTGCTTACTGAGCTTGCATGTGGCCTCTGAGCCATCAGACGGTGTCTATGTGAGCTCAATTTCTTAGTGTGTTAGTCTGATCGTTGATCAGAGGTCCTTTGGTGCAGATTCGAGTTTCTGAGGATCTTAAGCTTTTGGGAGTGTTAGAGAAAACTTTCACTACGATTAAGGTAAGGGAAGCTGACCTGAAATCTGTGCTTGTCTGGTTTAAAAATTTAAGCTTTGGACAGAAAAGTTAGTGATTGTAGTAGTTATACAATTTGTATTTGGTAAAGTTTTCTGCAGGTCTAAATTATTGGATTAATGTTGATTTGATTGTTGCATGTATGAGACAGTTGTGTGAACTTAATGGAATGTTGAGGTATTCTGTGTTAGGGTAGACCATTTATTGTATAAACATGTTGATTCTTATTATTTTAGTCATCTGAGGCATGCATGGTAGCTCTGAGGTAGTAGGAACTGTTAGAGTCATCTGTGAATTCTCTGTTTTCTGCATAACTCACCTGAGCTAAGCATTCTCGCCCAGGCGAGTTTACTTGAAGATCTAACATGTGCTCTCGAGTCCAGTTTCGCCCAAGCGAGATATATTTCGCTCAGGCGAGGAAGTCTTCTCTCCCAGGCGAGAGTAATTTCACCCAGGTGAGAATGTCCCTGGAACTAGGATGCTCTCTGGACTAATCTTGCTTAAGCGATAGGATTTTTGCTCAAGCGAGAGGGATTTTTGCTCAAGCTAGAAATTTTTGCTCAAGCTAAACCCAAAAAAAAAAAAATTTGTTTTGGGCGAGGGCTTTCTGTTTTGGATGGTTTGATTCTTTGGTAATGCAATATATGAATTTAATAAAATAGATAAATTAATAATCTAAGTTTAATTGTATTGATGGTTTATTGATTTCTTTAAATGTTGAGATTGAAGTTGAGATTGAGATTGAAAAGTGAGTGAATGCATGAGTAGAGATTTATATTGTGATGTGATATTGTTAAAAGTGTTGATAAAGTTGGTAAAAGCCTAGGCATAGTGTTTTCATGAAAAAAAACACCCGTGTCTGGGTTAATTAGGCAGTGCATTGTCTAAGGATTTGATCAATAACGATTGATATTCTGACTCTACTAGTAATAGGAATCAAATAGATGATCATTACTTGGTGGTGAGAGTCGAAGGAGGTCTGAACTGGGTGACTGCAGCTTGAAATATAGCTGGTCAGGAAAGTTCAGAGGGACTAACCCTGTCATACATGATTGATTGATGATTCATTTGTGTGGGGGCTGTGTGGATTCACAATTTGGAGATGTATGGTGCATATCTCAGGGTCTATTCAATGCACGAGTCTTCCGGAAGTAGAGTCAAGTCTGTAGTATGTCAGTGTCTTATTATTGTAATGATTTCATTTTATTGACTGAGATGGATGATCCTGAGATGAATGTGTTGTGTTAAATCTGACATTTGATTTAATGACTTAGAATTGTTTAAAATTGGTTAGCTTACCCTTTATTTTGTTGTGCTTGTGCTTCATATCTGTCTGTGATGATCGTGTTTTTGACACGGGAGCAGATGGTGCTGCAGATGGATGTGTAGAGGATCACTTGAGCGAGTGATGTTGATAGTTATAGGAATAGTGCTTTATTTTGAAAAAACTTGTATATGATTTTGTAAACATGTTTTAAACTGGCAGTTTAGCATGATTTTATATTTTGATGCTTGTTAATTAGGGATTACTGTAAGATGTGTATGAACATGTTATCTTAGCTAATTAAATAGAAGTTATATTTTGTGGGGTGTTACAACAAGACTAACATATGTGTATGTAACTCATAATATTTAGACAAACATTTGCATTTAACTAACATAAAATAAAGATAATAATTTAGCATTCCGAATAAGAGTATGTAGACAACAGTACATCTACAGTTGTTGTGGGACAATCATCCTGTAATCTCACCTACACTAGTTTGTTTGAAAGTATAATATAATGGATAAGTAATTGCAAATATGAAAATAAACCTTGACCACATGTTTTTGAAAATATTTGAACAAAATGTGAATCGTACACATATTCAATACATATGACTCTATGCATATTGATTTCTATAGGATGCTTACTTTTTAACGGAAATATCATCATATTTTGCTTCAATAGTAAACACACTAAAACTATATTATATCTACTAGCTATTACATATCTCAAATTGGATATATTCATCCATTTGTCTACACTAACCTGCAAAGACATCAATGTTTATTAGAGAATTATCATTGTAGAGTAAAAGTTGGAAAAAAATGTGTAATGTGTGTAATAACTTATTATTGACATTTCATCTGCCAATAATGATCTTTTTAGTCTGTCAAGTTTGTAATTTCCCAACAATGTAGCATATTCGTCATCTCACTTACCATTTATCTAAACAAATATCATTATGACAAGCAATCATGATTCTTTTCTCATTCCAATAGTTTAGATATAGATCAATAATAACAATGATCATCAACCTTCATACAATGACATCAAGTATGTGAGAGTGATTACTTAAATAAAATTAGTTTAGCATTAGAATTGCTTTAATGTTTTGATGTGAATTCTGTTTTTTCTTTTCTCCTTACTTAACTTTCATGTAAAAAAAATTAACATATATAAAATGAATGACATCAAAATACTCAAAATAAGAAGAAAATGCACAATTTATAGATTAAACGGACTTACAAATTCATTCTTATAGATTAAACAAACGTACAAATTCATTCTTATGAAAAGTTTTCACGAAAAACTTAATTAAAATTATTTATAGAAGTATTAGACTATTGGAAATAGTTTTTTCAAATATTCATGTCGCTTTATAATCAAATATTTGTGTTAAACATGGGAAATTTTCAAAAACATTTCATTAAGAACTGAAAGGAAAATGTTTTACGGAACATTCCTTCTTAAATTGGCATTAATATACTTTAGAGAATAAAATATCATGCTTATACAAAATTAGTTATTGATTCGTAACTAACTACACATTTTATTCCATGTTTGATTTTATCATAATTTTAAATAGTTAATTTTGTTAAGGATGTTCCTCGTTGAGTTAGGTAGAATTTAGAGAAATCCGTTACTCATACCACTAAAAAATAACGAGTTGGATTAAGTTTATACGTTTTTTTTATGTTAAATCTGATTAGATTGGGTAAATCAATTTATTTAAAATATTTAAAACTTTTAAAAATTATAATTTTCAAATATAAACTTATTTTAAAAAAAATACAAATTTTATAAAAAAGTAATTCAAAACTTTAATAAATAAATAAGTTAGATTACAACAAATTTATTCAAACAAGTTAATATATAAAAAATAAAATATAATAATTTATCTGTAGTATAAATATAAGAGTATATTCTGTATTAAAACTCATGTACATTCACAAAGAATCATCATCCACTTAGTATAAAATTAAATTAATTTAAATTCAATCAGATTTAATTTAATCATAAATAAATCTAATTCAATTTAATTACATTTGATTGAATCCACGGAGCTGTCGGGTAACCTCATCCAGGAAACAATCCTAAATTTTGTAATTTTGTAGTGAAAATCTATACTTCATGAGCAGTGAAGTGAAAAAAAAGAAAAAAGAACTCATTGCCTTTTTGGAAATAATTTAAACTTTTCTCCCTTTAAGTACAATGTTAAAAACCACTTTTTACTTTAGGTAACACGTCCACGTCACCCGACTAAAAGGTGACTTTTATAGGGCACCTAGCATTTAAGTCTAATATTACAATCCTCATTTATGGCTCTCGTTATATTTGCATTGCATGAGCGTTGAAGGCTCTTAGATATATCTTTTCTCTGGTGACGAAAGGTTTTTTTCGGTCTCTTATATCCGAATTTTGTTATTAAAATTTAATTTATAGTTGATGTTAGGGATTTTATTTGAAAAAATGTATAATGTTTCAATTAAATTGATATTGATGGTTGATATTGAAATTTTGAAAATAAAATAAAATTGACTGTTTTATTTATTTTTTAAGTTTAAAAAATGTTTTAAATTATTTTAGCCCATTAACTTAAAAATTTGTAATTTTTTAGTTTAGAGCTTATGAGTAAATCTTTTAAATAATATAAAATGTATATTTCAGTATTTAAAATTATATGGAACCAAATTATTTTAGTCATTTAAATTTTTAAAAATTGTAAAGACTAAATTATAAAAAAATTATAAAGACATAATTAGAGAGAAATCATAAGAAATAATTATATATTTATCCATAGGAATAATTTATAAGATTAAAATTTAATAAATTATTTAAAATTATAGTTTAGTTTCTAAGAATAAATGTTTTAATTTTTTTAGAATATAAGTACTAATTTAGTCCCTGGAAGTAAATCTTTTAAATTATTTAAATTACAGGAATTAAATTATTTTAGTCTTTTAAATAGTTTAAAATTATGGAACCTAAATTATAAAAAAATATAGAAATTAATTGTAGGAAAAATAATAGGTAATAAATCATATATTTATCCCTAATTTACAAAATTTTAAAAATTGATCAAAATTTGTCTTGGAATCAAGATACTTCTTCAGATAATTTATGTCATGGAACTTAGAAAGATTATGTTTGACTAGTTGACTACTTGTTGACTGTAAATGTCATTAACTCATGTCTTCTTAAACCATAGTTTTCATGTGACATTCCTAATTTTAATCATGGCTTTGATAATTAGAAGAACTTTTGGATACTCTACTTCTTCTTTCAAAATGGCGTATATTTTCTTTTCTCTTCTTCAAATTGTTTTTTTTTCTACGTCAAAATTATTTATTCTTATGTGAATTTTTCATTTTAATTGGTCATTTTCCATTGGTTGCATGAAGAGAAAGAAGACCAGAGGATATTTATATTATGCCTAGTAAAGAAATATATGTAAAATATAAAAAGAACTAAAATAATTCAAGAGTTACAAAATAATGAAACAAACAAAAATATTCTATAACAAAAGTATTTTATGCCTTAAAGTATCTCTCAGCCTTTATTAGAAAAGAAGGTATATTACTTGTTAGAATCCCATATCAATAAAGATGAGGATGAGATCTTTCAATAGTTTATAAATTGGTGCAAATCTCACCTAATAAGTGGGTTTTGTAAGGTTGAGTTAGACTAAAATTCACTTCTTAATATAGTATCTTTCCCATAATCCTTTCAGTTTTACATTATAATCAACAACAATTTTCTCAGTTTTTCATATATAATAATAGAGGTGTTTTGACATTATGAATACTGAAAGAACTTGCAAATAATATTAATAGTGATCCCTAAGTCACTATATGTAGCCCAACAATGTATAAATTTTAAGCAAGTGATTGGATACATGCACCAAAAAAAGAGTATGAGAAAAAAAAAACTTGTTTGTGATCCAAACTCATGCTTTGAGTTGACAAATAGGAAAAAATTTCTTGGGTTTGCATTTCTAAAAATGATATTGTTTTTGTGAATTTAAACACTCTAAATTACGCTATTCACATACATTTTATCACTCTTATATTTATTATTTCTTAATCCAAATTGGTAAAAAGTGAATCTTTATAGTATTATATATGTTGTGTAGATTTTATTCCTGCCTACAGATCACACATTTCCATGTTGTTATTCTATAGGTGAAGAAAAGGTGTGTTATAGTTTTATCACTATCTTGAAACATGACTAGTTGGTAAGGCTTTGGTTTTCTAAAAGAGATCATATAAAGGTCTTATTTCGTTTTGATTAGTGCATTTGAGATTGTTATATGTCGATTTCACAGTATAAGTTTGAGTCTTAGTGACCTTCTTACATTTTTTTTTTCCTCTTTATCCCTATCCAAAATGTTTCCTTCTAACTCACTCATTTAAGTGGATATCATACTTCTTTTCCACTCTAAGCACTCCTTTTTTTAAGATAAGTTCCATGTTCACCTATCTCCATTTCGAAATCATGTCTTTCCTAAGCTAGCATCCTTTAGGATTGAATTCATATACAACCTTAGGAACTTATCCCTCAAGGAGAACTCCCCTAACCATACTAAAACTTAATTTTATTACCTATTAGTATATTTCACCTTATATTACTATTAGACCAATTATCCTTTTGTTCTTTTGTGTATGTTCTCCTAATATCCTTCCACCACAACAGTTACGACCACTACCACTACCTCGTCTAGATTTTAGATGTCAAAATTTCTTTCTAGAGTTCAGGTTTGTCCTTAGCCAATTTTCATTTCCATTTTTCCAAAATATTGAACAACTCCAAATCCAATCAGATTATCTCTTCAAGTTGTTAATATTTATACCAAGTCACTTCCTCCTAGTATCTTTGAGGACATGTTCCCAAGTTGAGAATATTGAATATCTATTCTCAGCTTGAGAGAGTCTGATAAACATATTTTTGTTTGTATTTTCTTAAAGCAGACAATCTCTAGTTGATCATTTATCGTCTAACACTTGGATAATCAATTATCATTTCATGACTTTGTCTATCGACTTTTTAAAATTTTTATTTTTGATTTTTTCATTCTATATATATAAGTTGTAACCTTGTCTTTCACACGCTCTTCTTCTTGCATTTAATAAAATTTTTGATATACTTTATTTTTCTTTTCTCTCTAATTTTTTTTATTATTATCGTTACTTCAAGATACTCATGAATGCTTTCAGTTTTTTCTTCAATCATGCTACTAAGTAGATAATCCCAAGTTTTACTTGCGGATCCTAACAAGTTTTCACAGTGATATATAAACTTATATTTAACTATAATTTGAACACTAGTGTTACTTGACCAAAATAAATATCTTGGGGGTTCAGGTATCATGTCCTCAGGATTGTTCTTTTCTTCTGGTCATAAATTATTGGACATGCATATGCATGCGTAGGCGCAAACACAGTGTGCTATGATGTTTGGAACTTTGTCTGGAGGAGACTGTAGGCGAGTTGAAAGGTGGTTATCGTGGTTTAGAGGGTGGCACGCGGCCAACTCTCCCTCTGATGTAGTGTATGGTATTTATTGGTACAAGTTTCGAAACAAGGCCCTTGTGTTGTGATCTGGTTGATATTTGTGGTAATGTTACGTGGAAGAAGGCATGGGGTTAACTATGCCAAATCAGGATGCATGGTATTTCTTCGAACAGCTCAATAGTACGGAGGATACCCTTTGTTTCCATGGCTGCTAACAACTGGCTTCACCACGAGGCGGGTCCTCTAAAACCATCCTCATACCAACTCGATTTGATAGCCCTAAACCAAGGAAAAGCCCACATCGATTAGATACAGAATTTACAAACTGGTAAATATACTTTTAACCCAAGGAATCGTATTATCTACAGTTTCCCTGGATTATGCAGAGTTTGTGGTAGAAACCAAAAGGAATAGCCAACATTGTATATCCTCGTGTTATTTTGTGGGGAGCAAGAAAGATAGAGAGATTTCTTATCATCAATGGCACTATCACGTGGTTTCCGCGTGATTAACATAACCATTGTGACTGTGTCACGTGGTTTCTGTCTGTTTTAGGTGAGCAACATATGCTATTTCTCGCGTGGACATGTCTGCATCAGAAATGGTAAAAGCTACTTCTTCCTTCACAATCCAAAAACTGTAATTTCGTGCAGTCATCTCATACACTTTATATATATACATTATGACTGATTTTTATGTTATATTTATATGACAAAAACTGTGCTTTCTACGGCGGCAGTTCCTGTCGGCAAGGTCCATTTCAACTTGGTTTTATGATAAATAAATTAGCTTGTAGAGAGAAAGGTGTTCTGTCACGTTTTATGTTTCAGTGTTCCATTGAATTCATTGTACTTCAGTACCAATCTTTCTAAATTAATGGGTTTCATCCTCCTACTATTCAATCATTTTTTACCAAAATACATTAAATAAAAAAAATATTATTTAAATATATTTTCTCACACTTTATTTTTTAAACTAGACTTCTAAGTTAAGAATTTGACTCTAAAAAGTTGAATTCTCAACTATAATGATTTTCAACATAAAAAAGAGTCAGAATTTGACTTCTTAGAGATTGAATTAATTCTAACATTTTTCTTTTAACTCTTGAGAGGAAAAAATATTTTAAAAATAAAAAACACAATTTATGATAAAAATATAACTTTAGTTTTGAACATATGAAAAATAAAATAAATATAGTATTTTTAATAAAATAAAAATTATTTTTAGTTTTTTAAATAATGTAACAAATTGTTATCAATTTAATAATTTTTTTAATTATATATAATACTAATTTTTTAACGTTAAAATATTTGAAAGTATTTTTTATATATTTTTAATAATATATAAACTAAGATTTTGTCATTATAATAAACTGTTTTGTAATCCTAAGGAATAGGTGATGAAATTTTTAATTTTAAAAGTTTTCTTCAAAATGATATTTCAAGTTAAAAACATTTAAAAATATTTTATTAACACCGAATTAAATTAACACTAAATTTCAAATATTAAATTAATCCTGAATTTTAACTATCATCGCGTTAGTTGATTTTATAAATTTTTCAATCCATTACAATAAAATATCAAATAATTTAATTTATCATAATAATAAACTAATTTTATAATAATAATGATGTGAAATTTTATATTTTTCTTCTTTCGTCACTTTTTTTTTTTTGAAAATTATTATAACAATAAAAAAATTTATTCTCAATTATATTACAAAATCAAAATTGAAATTATACTCAATCTTTTCTAAAATTTATTTATAATGAACTTATTTTTTATTTTGTTGTTTCTCCCAAATTGAAATTAGTATCAACATTTTAATTAATTATTTTAAATTATTTTTTGTTATAATTTATTTTTTTTATTTGAAAAAAAAATTCCTTCCCTTTTTTTTAAGAAAATTGCAAAGAAATATATATTTTTTTTATATTATGAAAGCCGAATCTTGACTTAGTTTTTGGCATCGAAAATTATTATTCACAATTGAGAATTTGACTCTCCAAAAATTAAATCTAAACTTGCACGAATAAAATAAACAAGGTCATCTAAGTTTTTTCTTTTAATTTGGTCTTTTTTATTTTAAAAGACTCGCTACTCAACAAAATATAATTATATATTTTGCTTGAAAAATCAAATAACTTAAATAAACTCTGATAACTTTTGACTCCTTCTACAGTTACATACATGTATGGAATCATGTTGTAATTAGGCTTAACAATGGTTTTTTCCTTTTGATAAAGTTGCATGATTGTGTGTCACATATAATATTTTGTATGGGACTTTATTTATAAGAATTCGTTGTAAATACTTGTTGTCTTACGGATCTATCCATGGATACGTATACGTCATCTTATGACATATGTGGTTGTGTGTATCACTTTTTTTTTTTCTTTTTAAATATCCAAAAATGGAAATGTTTTGCTGATTTGATGTTAATGGTAGCTTATGACCATCGAGAATGCTTAGTTTTTCTTAACGTTGGTTGCTTAATCGGATGATACGTGTTGAGCAAAAATTGCATGATCGAGAATAGCTTATGGGAGAACATTTATTACGTATATAAATGTAAATTTCGGGCTGATGTATAAATTATAAGGATCACAGTTTGTATTACTCTGTTTGATTTTCTTATTTTTTATGTTTTAATCTGTATACATGTGAGGGGACGTTATAGAGTTTAGGTATGGTATTTGGAGGGATATGGAAGCGATAATGGCAAATAGAATAAGTTCTAGCTGGTGGTGAGATTTGTATATTATTTGTGACGTAGGTAATCAACGGTCTAATTGGTTTGAGAGCATAGGTGGAGATTGGGTAATGGGAATCAAATAAGTTTTTGGGATGATAAGTGGGTTGGTGATATTTCGCTTAAAGAAAAGTTCGTTAGGTTGTACTCAATCTTACTAATCTTACTAAACAAAGAGGGTGTTGTTAGTGAGATGGGAGATTGGGAATAGTGGTAATCGCAGTGACTATAGGTGGCAGTTGTTATTGAGAAGGGCGATGTTCGTGTGGGAAAAGGAGTTAAAACAACAGCTGTTAGCTTTGTTGTCTACTGCACAGTGGAAGAGAAATGTTCTAGATGGGTGGATTTGGGATGAAGATGATCTGCACAGTTATTCAGTTCGATCTGGATATAAAATTCTGCAAGATTTTACCCTTTTTATAGACTTTGCGTGGTTTAGGGAATTATGGAGCCTCAAAGTGGCTAGTTCAACACAAGTGTGTGTGTGTGGAGGGCAATGCAAGAGAAGTTATCAACTAGAGGCAATCTGGTGAGAAGAGGGGTTAGTGTTCCTAGTAATTTGTGCCTGCTATGTAGGAAGGTAGAGGAAACAGCCCAACATGTTCTCATTAATTGTGAGGTTGAACAAAAAGTGTGGGATAGTTGTGATAGATGGATAGGTATTTCATCTGTTAGACATCATAAGGTTGTGAATCATTTTCAGAACTTCCAATTGTTTAGTGTTAATAAAAATATTAATACAATGTGGAATGGAATGTGGGTGGTCATAGTGTGGAGATTTGGAATCATAGGAATAGAATTGTGTTCAATAATGCGGTAGTGGATGATGTGGAAATATTTACATTGGCACAACTTAAAGCTTGGTCTTGGGTCAAGTTTAGAGGACCAAGGGTGTATTGTTCATTCTCGGACTGGTATTTCTGCCCTACTGTGTGTTTGCCAAATCTCAATTAAACTATAAGTTGTTGCTAGAAGGAGGTATTTGTGGTTTTCGTGTATGGATCATTAATGGTGGTCACATCTTATGGTGTGTCGTATTTAGATAGTTGGAGTCACTGGTATCGTAGGAGCAGGTGTTTGTTTGGTTATATTTGCAAGTTAATAGGTTTGTTTAGATCCAATACTTGGAGACAGTTGTGGGAAGATTGAAGTATGGAGATCAACTCTATTATTGCAAAGGAGTATATACAACGATGCTTAAAACAAGAAGAACCATGAAGGTCGGACTGCCCTTAGACATTGTTTAGCTGCAGATGCACTACCTCCTCAGAATAAGCAGATCTGAACACATTGACATAACTTTACATTAAGTTGTATTAAATTTAATAGATAATAAAAATGCATACATCTTTCATACTTTACATTTAAGTAATTTTTTAATTTGCTATTTGAATAAAACCATGTTATATATCATAATGAAATTTTAAATATTCTAATTAGATTGATATTTTAAAGCTCCATTAATCAGATATTATCAAATAAAAACTTCATAGAAAAGAAAAACAAAAAGGTAAAAAACAAAACATAAGAAATCAAACTCGAACTAAAATTCATGTAAGAGAAAAATAACTTTTAAGTCACCAACAAAACTAAACTTAAAAAGAAAAATAACTTAAGTCACTAACAAAACACTCCTTTCAAATGCTTTTAAGGATACTGCTACTCTCAGCATGTCTAAGACAACCTTTAACACTACCATCAACCTTAAACTAATTAACTTCAGTCATGATCCAATCAACCTGATAACTTTGAAACTGTAAGCTAAAAAACTGTTAGAAAATTATATTTCCTTAGTCTAATTATGGGCTATATATTTATATAATCATATTAGCTGTTGAGTTTGAAATTTTTCGTCATTAAGATGGTTTTAATGAATAATTTAAGATAGTTTTAATGACCTCCTTAAGTTCTCAGATTTTGGTTTAATGGGAATCATCTTTTGAGAGGTTATCAAAATAAAAGAGAGGTAAAGGGTTGGTCCCCAATATACCAAAATCACAAACTTAGTAGTCTCTTACCCATCAAAAGAGTCATTTTCAAGTCCTACAAGAGGAATAAGGAAGATTTTGGTTGAGGAAAATCATAACCATATCAAGTTTTCTATCTTCATCCATGGATTTAGGTATGTGACTCTTCTATTGGATTATGACTCTCAATAATTTCTATCAAGTGGTATCAAAGCCTCCTTCATGTTAAATTATTGGGAATAAAGTTTTATCATTGGATTGAATTATATTGTTGTTATATCGGTTTGGAATTAAAGAATAAATGCACATAATTCTGTTTGATGTTTGCGCCTTTCGTCTTATCTTATGTAATTCAGTTGTATAGTATCGTGGCCTTAGTTCCTGTATTTGCAATTTTGGTCATTCATATGAATTACTGGTATGATATACATAATAATTCCACTTGTTAATTGCCTTGAAAAACATATGTAATATGTTTCGACCTTGAATTTGATTCACAGATCCAGATCTTTATTTCCATTCTAATATTCGCTGCTCATATGTAATTTTTTTATATGATGCTTATTATTTATGCGAATAATAAACAACCCAAATGAAGTTTATTGTCTGGTCAAATAATAAATATTGAACCTTCAGTTTATATATTTATTTATTATGTGAGCACTAATCGATCCAAAGGAACATTATCATTTGGCTAATATGATGCTTATTATTTATGCAAATAATAAACGACCCAAAGAAAGTTTATTATTTGGCCAAATAATAAACATTAAACCTTCAGTTTATATATTTATTTATTTTTATCTAATTATTAGAGCATTAATCAGCTCAAAGGAAGATTATTGTTTGGTTAATTGACAAGAAATATATGCAGTGATAAATAGGTTGCAAATTCTCAAGTTTTCATGTGAACATTGAGTTGGTCCAAAGAAAGGCTTAATGTTTGACAGGATTTTTTGACAATATTTGATTACTACAATAAGAGTACCACTTACAATTAATTTTTCTATCCAAAGATTAAAAATTAATGTTGTTCTACGTATCTTAATATGGATTTTCCCATTATTCTTGCTAACAATTATTTGATGGATACAATTGTTGTTGCTTCAGCTGTCAATATTTCTACTCAAGTTAGCAGCATTCCTATTCTAAATGGAACAAACTTCAAAGTTTGGAAAGATACCGTAGAGATTGTCCTTGGTTGTATAGATTTAGACATAACTCTTCAGTGGGACAAACCCATTGCTATTGAAAGAAATGATAATAAGGCTAAAATAGATAAATGTGATCAATCATCATATTGATCCATCATGTTATTACCTCATATGGCTTTGAGGCAAATATTGTTGATGATTATGTATACTACAAGTTCAGTGGGAGTAAATATGTATTCTTAATCTTGTATGTCGACACAACTACGGCTAAAGGAGACAAGTTTAGTCTCAAACAGTGTCCCAAAATGATATTGAAAGGATAATAATGCATCATAAACCTTATGTATCAACAATAGAGAGCTTAATGTATGCTCAAGTCTGCACATGTCCTGATATAGCTTTTATAGTAGGAGTTCTAGGCAGATACTTGAGCAATTAAAGCATGGATCATTGGACACCAGCTAAGCGAGTGATGTGTTATTTGAAGAGAACAAGAGATTACATGCTCGCTTATATGAGATCAGAAAGTTTAGAGATCATTGGATTCTCTGACTCTGATTCTACAGGATGCCAAGATAGTAAGCGCTCTACATCAGGCTACATCTTTATGTTAGCTGGAGGAGTTGTCTCATGGAAGTCTGCTAAACAAACTCTTGTGGCTTTTTCGACAATGGTAACAACATTTGTTGCTTGCTATGAGGCATCTAATCATGGTATATGGTTACGAAACTTTGTCACCAGGCTTTGTGTGGTAGATGACATTGAAAAGCCATTGAAGATTTATTGTGACAATAATTCAGTAATGCTTTACTCCAACAACAACAAGAGCTCAATAAAGTCAAAATATTAAATTTTTGGTTGTTGAGGAGAGAGTTCAAGAAAAATAGATTCCTATAGAACGTATAGGAACAAAGTTTATGGTAGCAGACCCATTAACTGAAGGATTGATCCCTAAAATCTTTCATAAGCATATTGCTCATATGGGTATCATTGTTGATGATAACTTGATTTAGTGGGGTTATTTTGTATACTTTATGTCTTATGTTAGACATTATATTATTTAATTTTCTGTAGAATAAAAGATGATGATTTACATTATGTTGTTTGCAATGTTAATATTACAAATTTTGGGTAGATGTTAATGAAGATTTTAAAGTTGGACCAATTGGAAATAGACATGCATGAGATCAAATTTCATGTGATTTCCATGTTACTCATTCAAACCTGATCTATGTCATTGAGTATATCAGTATGGTAATCATCGTGGTTCAGTTGTGAATTTAATGTGATAAAAACTACAGTAATTCCATTATTGATATATGAGATGGACTAGATTGTTTAAGTAGTTAAGGACAAACATTCGGTATGTGCACTTATAGCTTATTTTGTGATATGATTATTTTAGGACAATATATATAGCCTAAGTGGGAGATTGTATTCCCTAGTCTAATTGTGAGCTATATATTTATTTATATAATCATATTAGTTGTTGATTTTCTTAATGTTTGAAATCGTTCGTAATTAAGATGATTTTAATGACCTCCTTAATCTCTCATATTAATTGGTTTAATGAGAATAATTTTTTAGGAGGTTATCAAAATAAAAGAGAGGTAAAGGGTTTGGTCCTCAATATACCAAAATCACAAACTCAAACTTTGTGGTCTCTTACCCCGTCAAAAGAGTGTCACTCTCAAGTCTTGCAAGAGAAATAAGGAAGATTTTAGTTAAAGAAGATTATAACCATATCGAGTTTTCTATCTTCATCCATGGATTTAGGTATGTGAGTCTTCTATTTGATTATGACTCTCAATAATTTAACATGATGACTAAATTCATTATTCAGAATATTTATTCCGTAATTTCTATCAAAAACTTCAAAATACAAATGTTAATCATATGATATTACCTATCATTTAAATAATCCAACGAACCAAATGAAGTGCACATTGAAAGCAAATTTAAAATCTGGTAGGATTTCCAGTTTTCCAAATGATTCAAATAATGAAACTGATAGTAGCCAATCAAATGTCACAAACAATTAAAATAGCTCTCTCAGTAATAAAAGAAGGAACATTGTGACGTTTTTTTTTTTATATATATTTCTATTTTTGAAATAATTTATGCATAATAAAAGCTTTCCATATGATACTCAATGTATATTAGACTATTGAACATATATGTTTACAATGGTATAGCTATAAAATCTTAAGAATACTTTTATCTTACATCAATAATTTAATTGATTCTGAAAATATTTAATTAAGTAAATTTAAGAAAATAAATCTTTTTATAGAAGTCGTGTGAATGGAAATTCTTATAAGATAAATTAGTTGGAGTATGAGAATTTATTTCTAACATTTAAGGATTAATAATGAACTGAATATAAAAATTGAAATCATCTACTAGATTTTATACGCATTTATCTAATAGTTGACTAATTTCGTGGAATATAGACCATTACAAGAAAACAATGAATACAAATATAAATTTTTGTCAGTTTCATGGGAATTATAAGATTAGGTCTTATGGTGGACTAATAATCTTAATTTGAATAAGTAACCAAGTTCATTAACATTTATTTAATAGACTGCTTAAAAATAAAGATGATTATCATCTAATGAAAGGAAGACAATGATTTACATTTGTATGCATAGGCTTTAATAAGGTTAAGAATGTAATAACATTCCTTAAGTTTAAACATATTTTCACAACTATCTTACATCAACTTTGCACTTAATAGGCATCAACCGAGTTTCTTTGTAAATTGGTTATACAATATGTTTCAATAATATTTTAAATCATATTGTGAGTGAGAAAAAATTGATCAAAGAATTATTATAGGTTATTGAACACAAAAAGAGAGTGAAAACTACTAGTCCATCTAAAACTAGTGAAATAAGCCGATATCTTAACAATGAAAGAGTGAGGAAAACACTACAAAAAAATCAGAATTCGTTGATAATATTTTACTGAGAAATCTTAGCATGGATAAATTTGACGGTCAATTTACCGATGGATAATTTGACAATCAATTCACCGATAGATAATTTGACAATCAATTCACCGATTGATAATTTGACGGTCAATATACCGATAAATACATTAACTATCAAATTATCCACTGATAAATCTATCAGTAAATTGACCGTCAAATTATCTGTTGATAAAATTCATTGATAATAATAATAATAATTTTAATAATAATAATGATAATGATTATAATAATAATATTATTATTATTAAGAATAATACTAACAACAATAATAATTTTAATAATATATATTTATTTAAATAAGAAATTAAAAAAATAAAATTTTAAAAGACTAACTTAATTACTTAAAATGAGATCATTTTAGAATTCAGCTAACGATAAGAATTTTTTTTTATATTCTCATATTCACATTACTTATCTTCATTAATCAATTCCAAGAAATTGAAATTTCTCTTAATAAAGACCACCGATAAGCACAAGAATATTTTTTAAATATTATTTATTATTATTATTATTATTATTATTATTATTACTAAATCTATTATTACTATTATTTATTATTATAAATACTTATTTTATTACTTCTATTATTATTATTATTATTATATATATTAATAAGAATAATATTAATAATAACATTAATTATATTAATAGCAATATTCTTATACTTATCAGTGGTCTATATTAAACAATATTGATATTAACAATAATAATAAAAATATTATTATTATTATTAAAAGTATAAATATTAATAATATTAAAAATAATTATAATATTATTATTAATGATATTAATAATATTATTAGTAATATTAATAATGTTAATAATGATAATAGTAATAATATTTTTCATAAAATTAGTTATTAATATTATCTAGAAAAAATTAATACTTTATTTCACAAAAAAATTTATTATTAACATTATTGATATTATTATTATTATAATTATTAAATCAGTAGATAAATTTTCTATGAATTTATATCTATACTTAATCACATATAAATTTAGATCTGTTGTAATTATTTACAAATTTTTATCATAGATAAAATCTATAAATATTTAACAATAGATTTTTTAAAAATAAAAGATTTATAAATAATGTCAAATTTACTTACGAATTATAATTTTATATAATTACTTATAAATTTTTTCATGATAAAATTCGTTAGTATTACTTACAATTTTTTTTGTACCAAACAAATTTATAAATAAAATTTGTAAATAATACTAAATTTACTATAGATAAAACCTCTATACAGTAATACAAAAATAAATTGATAATTTCTATAATAATACAAAGATAAATCGATAATTTCTTATAATAATAGCAAATATACTATCTGAATATATATAACTAGTAATACTCCAACCCGTATAAGAAAAATAATTACACACAATATTACTTATGCTAATATATTTAAGAGTGTAGTACCACGAACCATCCCAAAACTTCTAGCTTTTATAATCGTGAAATGTATTTCATTGTTGCTGTTCCAATCGATATTTGAGTCTTCACCTTACTAGTGTAAGTACACTTACAAATTCTACTTTTAATTTGATATTAGTAAGAGTTTTCTTAATTAATGTCAAGAAGTCTAATATTTTTTACAAATGTATCCTAGATTTTTTTATGAACATCAGTTATGATTACTTTTATTCGATGTGTGTAATGACCATTCTGTATACGGTACCAATTTTATTAATTTTCATGAGTTTATTATATTTTTTTAGTTAATTGGGAAAACATTTGACCAACATATACGAAGAATATTTTTGGCCAATATCAATTGGGAGAGTTTTAAACCAACATTGATTGAAAATGTAAAAAAATACCCCAAACAACAATATGGTAAAAATAATTTCTGTTAATTTTACCCTAAATCACTGTAATCAGTATCAATTGAAAACAATATCAACCACCGTCAATAAATAGTTTTGCCAATTATTAGTTGAAAAAATCTTAGTAAACGTTTAAAAAAAATATCATTACCCAAAATTGACTAAAATGATAATTAAAATCAGTATTTTTAAAACATGAATCTTTGTTTGATATTTAAATATTTTTGAATATTTGATAATAATTAAAATAGTTCATCCAAACTAGTAAATTAAAATTATTTTCTTTAAATAAAATATTTAAAAAACAAATAATTTAAGATAAAATCAATTTTAATTCCATATATTTATATGTCTATTTTTTTTTTTAAATTTCCTATCCAAATAGAAGTTAAATATAATAGCATACTTAGTTGAAAATGATCAAATCACTATTAGAAAATATCAATTTAGCTTCAAAATATAAGTGTTGGTGAAATTTGTGATGTATTAGAATTGGTTAAGTGAATCTAATACGATGCAAAAGTTTAATGAATTAAAGAACAACATCACTTAATTCAATTTGTATTTAGTTATCAAATCAATATTCAACCAATTTATACTCTAAAATAAGAAAAACAATTTGATATTACAAAATGTAAAATTAAAATTAAAGATGAGAAAAACAATCTCAGATAGTTAAACCATTAGTGCAAAATTTAATTTGACTTATTTGATCTTATTTCGTGGATTGATCTTCAAGATTTAGTTTTTCATGAATGAAGAACAAAAAAGGAATTTTAAAGAGGAAGGAAAGAGAAAAGAAAAATTTAAATCTAGAAAATGAGAGAAAAGATGATTAAGAGAGAATTTCTAAACTTTGAATTTTAGTAACTGATTTTTGTCTTTCTATTTATAGCATAATTAAACTATATATATGTTCTAAACCCTACAAGAAAAATGTCAATAACCGATGGAAAATTATGAATAAAATTTTGTCTATCAGTAAAATATAGTTACCGACATATTTTAGCGACGAAAAAAATTATGATAAATTTATTGACAAATTTATTTCGTCATTAATTACCAGCTGATTTACCTAAAAAAATTACCATCAATTTATGGAGGATTTACTACCAAATTATAGACTGGTTTATTTCATCAATAACACTTAACATATTAATAACAATAATAATAATAATATAAATAAAATAATGAAAAATAAAATAATAACAATAATAATATTAATAATATTAATAATAATAATATTTACAATAGTAATACTAATAATGTTAATAATAATCATAACAACAATAATAATAATTTTTTATCAAGTCATAATAATAATACTAATAATATTAATAATAATAGCAATTATAATAATAAAAGTTGTTTGAAAATAAACAATGATCATATTGGATCATAATACGAAGTCATTTGAAAATAAGTGACTATAATCACAATTCAAAGTTATTTAAAAATAAACAACCACCGTATTGGGATCATAGTACGAAGTCGTTTGAAATTAAGCAATCATCACCATGATCCCCAAGTTGTTTGAAAATAAGCAATCATCACATTGGATTATAGTACAAAGTCACTTGTGAATAAGCGATCATCATCGCAATGTTTGAAAATAAACAATCATAACATTGAATCATAGTACAAAGTCGTTTAAAGAAAAGGAGACCATCATCACAACCCAAAGTTATTTGAAAATAAACAATTATCATACCAGATCGTAATACAAAGTAGTTTGAAAATAAGTGACCATCACGATCTGAGATTGTTTGAAAAGAAACAACAATCACATCAGATCATAGCATAAAGTCGTTTGAAAATAAAGAATCATCTCATCCAAAGTTGTTTGAAAAAAAAACCACCATATCGGATCAAAGTAGTACAAAGTCCTTTTAAAATAACCAATCATCGTAGTGATCTAAAGTCGCTTGAAAATAAGTGACCATCATTCGATATCGTTTGAAAACAAACCACTATCATAACGGATCAAAGTAGTATGAAGACCTTTGAAAATAAACATTTATCAAAGTAATCCAATTTCGTTTAAAATTAAATTACCATCATTTATGGATTTCGAGTTTAGAAAATTTATGTACCTACTCATATTTAAGATATAGGAAGATATGCATGATAATATAAGATTCAATCATGTCAGATACAATCAAATCAGATATCACCATATAAATTAATTATTTATATAATAATAATTAATTAAATAACACAAATATTCAATAATCAATGATATCTCTTATTTCTTTTAAATATCTTTTAAATACATTAACTCAGATCCTAAAATATTTATAAATACAAATTAATCTTATAAGAAATACTTTATCAATTTTTATACATACTTGTAATTCTTTTGCTCTTGCTAATTTGAATATCAAAAACTCTTATGTAGATAAATATTATTATGGTCTTCAACAAACTCAGCAATATTCATAATTTTTTTTTTTTGGCTTAGCAACATTTTGGAATATTGTTTTGGAATACTACGCTTTGTATAATTTTGTAAAAAATATGGTTCCTTTTTAATAATTTTAAGAAGAAAATAGTTTTTAAGAAATAGAAAGTATACATTCAATTTTTTACGTATCATTATAAATTATCCAAGAAGTTATTAACTGAAGTTAATAACTTCGGGGATTATATATATATTATACGTTATGAATGATGGGTTGAAAGAGAAAGATCGGGGACCTTCGAAACCTTTATCAAATCTGTAATGTTGGGGGAAAGGCTATTGATGATAAGTGTTAGACATGTATGCTTTTTTTATCTCTTTATTTAATCATTAAAATGATGCCGAACTATATTTATTAACGGACCTTTAATGTTTTATTAAATACTTTACAGGTTGGATTATTTGAACTATGCAAAATGGATCATGGATTAAGAAACATTATCCAACATACAAGTTTATGATGAGAGCCTCAGATACACACTTCATTTTTCATTATTGATATTTTTTATTACCAAGTGTTACTTAATATCAAATTTTTCTCCTTTTAAATCTTAATTCACTGAAATAATTTCAATTAATAAAAATAGACTTAAATAAAAATATTCAATTATTATATATAAACTGATTTAAAAACTATTTTAGAAATTAAAAATAAAAATATATTTATTGTCAGTAAATATGATTTTGAACTAATAATTACATCAATCTCCAAAGTTAATAACCATAATATTGGAAAGTGACTTCATTACCATTTATTATATAAAACAATATAATTTAAACAATGCTATAAAAGCATAAATGGATAAATGTTTACTAATTATTTAAATATGCACAAAAAAGTTATATAACAGTAACAATAATACAGTAACATGGTAAAATTTGCTTGGTTCCTCACTTTCTGAAGGCAGATTGCACTTCGTGGCTACAAGTTAAGAACACTGATATCTATATTATCGTAGTTGTGGTTGCATGCGTTTGTCCCCTCTTTTTCTGATGCTGTGCTTGGCCGCGTGGTCTCTGCTTTAGCCATATACTTAATCGTAGTGCTATTATAAACTTCTTGCCATGGATTCACATGCATATATAAATATCTGTGCACCCACCAATATCTCAAGCTATCTAAACTAATCCATTACGTGCTCTTCTTCTTGTCACATAAATCTCCAAGTTTCTTCTGAGTTTCTTTGCTAGAATTCACTGTGTCTGTCACATAAGAGGTAGCATTTGCAAGCTACGAATCATCTTCAAACAAGTGCAGGTGAAATTTTGATCCTTGTATAACTTTTTTACTATTATAATCACTCTGAAGCATTCATGCTCATGGTTGAACTTTGAAACATTATATATATATATCCTGTGTTTAAGTGTGTCTGCAGAGCAGATTAGGGCCACAATGGTTGCTACTATGCGTACAGGCAACATTTTAAGCCAGAATTTTGCATATAAGCTTAGTCTTCTTTATAATAATAGAGAAAACATTGAGCATATAAATACATGCGTAAAGATACTTTTTTAAGATAAATTATAATGTAATTGATTTCTTTTAACTTTTCTTGAAAGATTGATTAAAACAAATATTATTTCTTTAAAATAACTGAAAAAAGACACAGACCAACTGTGTTTGGTTTAGCAAAATCTCACTTTTCATTGAACCTTATCCTTATCTTACATTGGATCCGCATTCCACGAGATGATGGAATGTTCATTCAAACACAGGTAGATGATGAATCTGATAAAAACTTTGCTGATTTTCTTGCCAATATATATATAGTTTATGGACACATATATACCAAATAATCTGGTTTTGTGAAGCTAGTGTAACATTTTGATCTGAAATGGATTATGAGCCGCCATTCCTGGAGACCTACAAGAGCCTTGTGCAAAAACACTTAGGGGATTCAAGGAATGACTACTTGTGCTCTGCAGTGGAGAGATGTGATATACCTTTGATCGACCTTGGACGGTTAAGTGTTGATCATGAGAGAGAGGAATGCATGAGAGAAATTGCAGAAGGTGCAAGAGAATGGGGTTTCTTTCAGGTTGTTAATCATGGTATTCCACAGGAGGTGCTGAAGCGCATGCAGATTGAGGAAAAGAAAGTGTTCTACCAACCTTTTGTGAGCAAGTCAACCCAACAAGCTATTTTCTCTACTTTATCTTCCAAAGCTTACAGGTGGGGGAATCCATTTGCCACCAATCTCAGACAACTGTCATGGTCAGAGGCCTTTCACTTTTATGTCACTGACATCTCAAGGATGGACCAATATGAACCTCTCAGGTACGCACGTATCTTCCATTTTTTTTCTCTTTCTGACTATCTGTTTAAGAATTTAACATGGATGATGGATGATACACTCTTCAAAATTTATGATCTATTCAACAACTGCTTTTATTAATTTTTATTTGATAGTCTAAGTTATTAAATAAGTTAATTTAATATTTTATTAACAGGAAGCCCGATGCATTGACACTATTATTTCTTTTCTATATTTATTTTATAATTATATATTGTTATTTTATTGGTATATAATATTTTATTAAGAAAATAATTGTTAAGCAGACATATTTAATAAATAATGGTGGGAAGGGATATTGGGAAAAATTGCAAACAAAATATGAAAAGACAATAACGGGATGTCACACTTTTTAGCTACTTTTTCTCTTTGTTCGTGTACACATATCATTCAATTATCAACTACTTTATTTACCATTTGATCCCTTTATACGTATTGAATTTACATCTTACGTTGCTTATTTTAGTGTACTGAGGAATAGATGTTTTTAACTAGAGTTTTTCACACTCCCATTTTATTTTATTACAATGAAAAAAATTATTAATTATGATAATATTCTATTTATTTTTATTTTTATTATGAACAGCAATCATGAAATGAATGTAGATAAAAAGGGTGGTATCAACAAATTATTTTTCTATAACTTATTACAGCTATAAGACAGCACTAGTACAATATAGTGGGTTCCTCTTGAACCTAAGTCATGACCATACATCTGGATTTTCTTCACGAGCTTTATAAATGCAGACAATTCATGTCACGTCAACTTTTTTTAGATTGACACTTTTACAACATCAAAATACCTAAAATAGAAGAAAAAAAAGTGTGTCTTCTACATAAGATTGTTTTCAATAGAAGTAAAAGTGTTGTAGAAAGGAGTAATGTGGGATAGTAATAGACTAATGATTCTCCGTTTAGTCTATTTGGTAGAAAAGAAATGGAAAATTTTTTCAAGCAAGATTCTGAATATCTAGAATCCTCTTAAAATCAATATATCTTGAATTTAATTCTATAAAAAAGATATTCATGGCATGCATGGTGTTCATCTGGTAAGCAAACATTTATTAATAAACACCGAATGACATGCATAGTTTCATGTGCCTTCATTGTGTTACTATATCTTCATTGTGTTACTATATGCTTTGTGTTTTGACTTAACTGAAATATGAGCACTTTTGTTTTCTTAATTTAGATCAAGCCTCGAAGGTTTTGCAACACGAATGTTCTCCCTTGCACAAAGCTTGTCTGAAATACTAGCCTGCAAATTGAATGCGAAATCCAACTATTTTCGAGAGCATTGCTCGCCAAAGAGTTCTTTCATTCGACTGAACAGATATCCTCCATGCCCTATATCAAAGATGCATGGCTTGATGCCTCACTCGGACACTAGTTTTCTTACCATCGTACACCAGGACCATGTTGGGGGATTGCAATTGATGAAAGATGGAGAATGGGTTGGTGTTAAGCCTAATCCACATGCTCTGGTCGTTAATATTGGTGACTTGTTTCAGGTGAAATCTCATCAACCTTTTCTAGAAAAAGTTATACAGTATGTGTAATACCCATTTGTCTATTCTCTTAGTGCAGAATAAAATAGAAAAGAATATATTCAGTAATAGTGTTAAAATCTATCATTCTTTACTATTTTTTTCATTTAATAATAAAAAATTAAGTAAAAAATGCCATGAGAATCTACAGTTATTTTTTCTCAGAATTATATGGTCCATCTGGACAAAAATTTGTTTGGCAGCATCTCCAAAAAGAAAATAATTAGTTGGAGGATGTATATTAATATATAATGCCCAATATGGATGTTTCCATTTTCAATGAGCTCCATATGCTGAAAGTTAAAACCGACCAACTTTTCATCAAATCTCAATGGACCAGAAGGCTGGAAAATTATTAGAATGAATACGTCAGATAATTTACAATGACATAATTGACGTTGAAGATAAAGTTAAGCATGATTTCCAACATGCATTAATTTGCCCTACTTTTTATGACTCCAATCAAAAAGCACATCAACAGTGTCTATAAAAGGTCTTGTTATAAAAGCATGGTTGACTAAAGCTAGGTTTTGGAAGAGCTTCTAAACTTTAATTTTGTGCGTCCTATTATGTGCAGGCATGGAGCAATGGTGTTTATAAAAGCATAAAACACCGAGTTGTTGCTGCAGAGAAAGCTGAGAGGTTTTCTATGGCATTTTTCTATTGTCCGTCGGAAGAAGCAGTTATAAAAAGCCACATGAAGCCACTTATGTACAGAAAATTCACTTTTAAGGAGTATAAACAACAGACTGAGAAAGATATCAAGCAAACTGGGGCTAAAGTGGGGCTCTCGAGATTTCTACTGTAGGAGTATTTATATACGTACTTCCTTGTATGTACTTTATGTTACTTTCTTCCTTTGTTTCATCAATTGTCGATGAATATTTCCTTAAATAAAAATGGTAGTTTCAGCTAATAAATTAATAATTAATAATATGAAGTGTGCAACTTTCGGACTCAATTTTCCAGTAATTTAATTATTCAATTACATGCTATTATACGGTAAGTTTTCAAAATTTGGTGAGATGTATGGATTCCTTTAGAAAGATATGTATGATTATATATAATGTAGTTAACAATTAAATGAGAATTAAAATTTTAAACTTTTCACATTACGTTATTGAATTAATCATTATTTGCAACTTTTTAAATAAACTTCTTTTCAAAGAAAATTCTATTAATTATTTAATATGATGGAGTTGCAAAATCTGATTTATTTGTTATTCTCTATTTTAATTTATTAAATGCTAAGGTGGAAACTTTTAGAAGATGTTGATTCCTTTTTTTATCTTCTTTAATCTTCTCAAATCAGTTACTAGTGACTATGATCAAACATGACCAAACATCTTTCGAAATATGTTCATTTTATACACCTTTGTCAATCAATACTGGTTCAGAGATTCCAAAACATAAGAGGTTACTCATGCTTTATCGAAGGGACACCATAGTTAAACTTTTGGCGACTGAACCCATACGTGTTCATGAGGACCATTTTCGCAAATTAAGTTCTTAACTTCTTCAATTACACTCATAATAAGGATTAATCACGCTTTGATTGACCAAAATATGTTCATTTGATACACCTTTGTGCATTAATACTGGTTATTGAGCCTCCCAAATATCAGAGGTTACTCATGCTTTAACGAGATGACACCTTGGTCGAACTTTTGGCGACTGAACACATAGGTGTTCATGAAGACCATTTTCGCATATTAAGCTCTTAACATCTTCATTTACACCCATAATAAGGAATAGTAACGCTTTGAATAACCAAAATATGTTCATTTGATACACCTCTATGCATTAATATTGGTTTTAACCTTACAAAACATCAGAGGTTACATGTGCTTTAACAAGGGGACACCTTTATTAAACTTTTGGTGACTGAGTCAGATGTGTTCATGTGTTATTAGATTGTACATCATTCACAGTAACTCATTTTTCAACCATGAATGTTGAAACTTTCAAACACTTAAACAAAACAACAAATTCATGTTAGCAAACAATCTACGAAAAACCAACCAACCCACGCACCCACCACACATTCAAAAGGAAAACACTTTCAAAATCAACACACATACCATCCTTATCGGTACCATATACTAAAGTAACAAAAATATTCAAACATGAAAACCCTAAACAAAAAATTAAACCATGAAACCACAAAAAAAGTCTTCATGTTTCATCAAAAATCCCATAAAAGACAAACCTTTACTCCACAACTATAAACCCCAAACGGAAATCATACGTCAACAAAAAAACAAAACCTTTAAACGACCAAAAAACCTTCTTTTTCACCAAAAACCCCATAAACGACGAACCTTTACTTCACAACCATAAACCCCAAATAAAAATCATATGTCAATAAAAAACAAAACCTTTAAACAACCAAAAAAAACCTTCTTTTCCATCAAAAATCCCATAAAAGACGAAGCATTACTCCAACCACCACACCTTCATACTGAACACCGTGGCTAAAGTGGAACCGTCAAACCACTGTGAGAATGACAACGAATGAAGCAAACCAAAAGGACAACAAAGATCCACAACGGAGAAGAAGAACGATCGCAATGCGCGAGAGAACGGAGAGAATGGCCACACCTCTTCTCTTCTCTGACAGCGATTTCATTTGAGCATTTGGCGACATCGCTTCATATACTTAAACCAAACCCATTTGCACATCAAAGGACCAATTTGCCCTTACGCACTACATTACCATCACTTGACAAAAATAACCCACGTAAGACGATTTGACAAAATTACCCCGATGTCAAATGAGGGTTAAAACAAAACAATGTCAAAATAACATTATTCTATATATTTTAACCTTTTTTTTTTTTATGAAACCCTTGTTGTGAAGAAAATTTGTTTCTTTGTTGACTTTAGCATAAATTTGGAAAGAAGTTAAGTGATTCTATGTAAGAGTGAGGTTCAATGAAGTCTAACCCTAATAATAAAATACCATACAATTTTTAATCTATTTCACATTCTAAGTGTTTGATAAAATTTTAAATAGAATTTTATTTGTTTGTGCACAATTTTTATTTCTTCAACATCTAAACAATTAATGAAAATACTTTTTGTCTAAATTAGTTATGAATTGTGATTATTGTCATGTATTGCATAAAACTTTGGGACAAAGATAATTACTTACGACATGCTATTGTAGGACTTGTACATTTGCAATTGAACAAATAATGCTAACAAGGTTTTAGTATCGTTGTCCGAGACTTGTCTTCCAATACAAGACAATTGTTCATCTATAACTCTTTTAGACTCTATTATTATCATACTTTTCATTCTTTTACACATATGATTTTTTAAACTAACTTGTTGTTCTAGTATCTTTTGTGTTCTTGTGTATACAAAGTACCATCCGAATAAGGAGTCAAATAAGGAGGATCGTTTCTTCGAAACCTTTATTAGACGACCCAAAAATAAAAAGATTGCACAAAGAAACAATTTTGGTACAAATAGCCAAAGATTACTAGCTTTGCAAATTGTCCTTCAACCTTCTTCTTTTACCACTATTGCGACTCAGAATCTTAAAATATCCTTAGAGGAAGAAATGCGCTCAAAGAAAACCCAAACCGCAAGAAACCTACTATGAATGAAAAGATTATTGAAATGAAGTGATAGAGGAACATCTTCAAAAATGCATATGAGAATAAAGAGGTCACAAAGTTAGAAGTTTGATTAAGAACTTATCTGTAAAAATGGTAACACCACTTTTATGAGCACGACAGAGATATTTATATTCATAAAGTTTTGTTTTCAATTTATAATTATTTGCCTTTGTGAGCTTAGTTCTTTATAATTATAATATTTGTTGGTGCAACGTAAACATGTATTTATTAAATTTATGTCTTTATTTTCCTTTTCAGTTTTTTAAATGGGAATGAGACAACTCAATTATCCCTTTATTTATAAATTTGTTATTACTTATAAAAAATATGTTTACTTGACATCTTTCTCATTCACATCAATCTCTCGTCCATTGAAACCACCACTCCCACTTATTTTTATTCTAATTATCTAGTTGGTTAAGAAACCCATGTTTCCATACAACATAAGAAATCTTTTTTATGAAAGGAGCTTCTCCGTTCCACTTATCCTCTCAAAACGTTATTCTTTTTCCTTTTCTCACTCTCCAAACATCAAACCAATTATCTCAAACATTCTCCCTACACACCTATTCTCAAAGCTCTCCATCACCGTGACTTCCTGTTATTAAATCTATATATTAAAGTTCTTCTTCTCCATATTCGAATTCTATTATTTTCTTTCGGTCCCTTATCTGCATTCCAAGTCTCTATTTTAAGAAGAATATTGAAAAGTTGTAAATCTTTAACACCGAGTTAACCCTGTTTCTTTTTTTCATATATCCCATTTAATTCATATATTCTTTATACGTTCACCCTCCTAGTCCCACAAAAAGTTTCGTTATATCTTCTTAATTTCATTTTCCACACTAGCTAGTAATGTAAAGAGAGACAAGGAATAAAAATGGCACAACTTTCACCCCACCAACCCTAAAGTTTTTTTTTCCTAATTTCATTTTCCACACCATCTAGTAATATAAACACAGATAAGTAAAAAAAAATTGGCACTACTGTAATTATAAATTTTAAGAGGCATAATCTACCCGCAAATGATAGATAGTCTTTTCTTGATTTTGTTCAAGATAGGCTTCCAAAAGTTATGTTTCCTTGGATCCCCCACAAGCATGCTTATATGTAAGTGAAAGGTATGTGCTTATAATTCTACAGTTAAGGATTGACAAGAATCTTTCTAGAATGTGCTTCTCTATACATAGGCCTTCAATCTCATTGATATAAAAATTAACCTCGTGAAACAAGTTTTAAATACCCAGGTATTCCTCTAATTATTATTGTATTCTGAATTTTTGCATCACACAAGGACAGTGTGTCATTTGCATAGTATATTAATTATTACTTCCTTATCTCCCACCTTTATCCTTCCAAGATATTTTTTCTTACCGTGTATCTCACAATCACAAACCTTTAACGACTATTAAGATATAAATGGTGACAAGGAATCACCTTGTCTTAGGCCTTTAGAGGGTTTGAATTCCTTGCTTAGGTTGGCATTAACCAAGACAATAATTATTACCGACTCCGACTCCAAGCAATCATTATCCAGGTCTTCCACTTTTTACCAAATCCTAATATTTCCGTCATATAACACAAAAATATCATTTAATCAAATAAAATGCCTTTTGCTAATATGCTTTTACTGTGATGCAACTCCTTTTTTTTTTTTTATTTCACCTCTTCCTCTATTTCGTTTGACCCTAATACATTAGACCTCTACACTCTGTGAATGTTAATCAACAATCTACTGTAAAACTTGTTTAAGTCAATTTGACAGTAATTTTGAAATGATCATATCCATGTATCCTACCAAGGATATAATATTAAAAAAACTGAAATTTTCCACGAGCAAAATTTGTCAAAAAATTTGAATTAGCGATGAATAAATCCGTCAATATATATAATAAATATTATTTTTATTATTAAAACTAAAATTATTATTTTAATTAAAAATTACATTTTTATACTTCATTTAGTATTTTTTTTTCAACACAAGACTCAGTTAATATTTAATTCCTAATTTTTTGCTAGTTGTTTATGTTTACAGTGGTATAATTGTTTTTTATTTTTTTCTTGTCCTTTTTAAACCACTTTCAGAGTGGTTATTAAGTAGGAGTTTGTTATGTTGTTTATACACAAAAATAAAAGTTTTATTGAATTTTTCACAAAAAACTAATTCTTCTTCATTTCAAATTAATTTAACTACTCTCTTTTAAACAATGGTATCAAAGTCATAATTGATCTTATGCAATCTTCCTTTTTAAACCATATCATTCATGACATCTACCAACTTTTCTTTAAATCCTCCTTTCATCTTTGGTAAAAATTATCACATTTGGTCAATAAAGATATAAGGTTTTTTGAAAGCTATATGTGGGAATTATGGTTAATGACATACCGATAATCCTATTACTAACCAATCCTACCATAGCTCAGATCAAATCCCACAATAAAAAAAAGACAAAACAACCCAAGACCAAGTCACTGATACAAAACTCTGCGGTAAATTGTGTGTTCTACACAATCATGGCCTGTAAAACAGTTAAGTAGGTTTGGTACAAATTGAAAGAAGAGTGTGAAGGAAGTTATAGAGCACGTCAAATGGAGGTGTTGAATAGAGAATTTAAATCATATGCACGAGGATGAAACAATTGGTAAGTATGTCGATCAGATCTCCTCAATTGTTAATAACATTAGACTATTTGGTGATGATTTTCCAGATAAAATGGTTGTGGAGAAATTTCTTATTACTCTTCTTGAGAGGTTTTAATAAAAATCTCCTCTTTTCAAGAATCCAAAGATTTAAACACTATCTCATCGAGAGAGTTGATGAGTGCTCTCCAAGCACAAGAACAAGAAAGATCTATGAGGCAGGAAAATGTCATTGAAGGAGTATTTTATGTGTTAGATATTCAAGTGTGAGTCTAAGTCCCACATTGGGTAGGAATGAGAAAGTTGAACAACATATAAGAAAGAAGACCCGCAAACCTAATGTCTTAAGGTTTTGGGTTGAAGGTGGTGTCATTCTCTTATATGTTTGGCTCATTTCTCATTGTTAGAGATCTCCCAGGTGTTTCCCCCTAGTATTCTCCCAACAATTGGTATCAGAGCCGTTGGTGTGCGGCCTGGGCGAGTACAATTTGACCCTGTATCGAAAGTCTTCCTGATGGTGATTTCAGGCAAGCGTTTGAGAATGCTTCCGCTTGAGGGGTACTGTATCAATGTGGTGGAGGAGGGACTCACACTTGAGGGGGAGATTGTTAGATATTCAAATGTTAGTCAAAGTCTCACATTGGGTAGGAATGAGAAAGTTGAGCAACATATAAGAAAGAAGACACGCAAACCTAATCCTTAAGGTTTTGGGTTGGAAGTGGTGTCGTTCCCTTATATGGGTTGGCTCTTGTCCCATTCTTGTTTCAGATCTCCCTAGTGTTTCTCCCTCTGATTCTCCCAGCATTATGTGAAAGGGCAAAATTTTGATAAAAGAAAACAACAATTTAGCTAGAAGACCAAGCTAAGAATGATGGTGATAAGAAGTCATTCCCACTTTGCAGGCACTGTAAAAGGATAACACACATGGGGAAGAAGTATTGTTGGTTGAGGCTTGACGCTGTGTGGCGATTGCAAACAACTGGACTTATATCCAAAGTTTGTAAATTTAAAAACAAAGCCTCTAAGCAAGGATAATAGGCTAAGCTGCTATGCACAAGAGGAGCAACTTTTTGCAGTCTCTTGCTTCTCGATAAATGACTCTTCTAGTACTTGGCTAATTGATAGTGGTGGCGCACACACCACTTGTAAAGATGTTATCATGTTCAAAAGCCTGAATGTTACACACAACTCAAGGATAAAAGTACGAAATGGTGATTTTTTGGACATCAAATGCAAAAAGTTTAGACGTTGTATCAACAACCTTAGGTACCAAAGTTATTCCTTATGTTTTATATATTCCTAATATCAGCCCAAATTTGTTAAGTGTTGTATAGATGCTTGAGAATGGTTACTCACTGCTGTTCAAAGATTGCAAGTGCACCATGTTTTATTCTTATGGTACAAAATTTGTGTCAAAATGAACAACAAAATTTTCATAGCTGATTGGGAGAAAGTCACTGAGCAAGCTTATTCAAGTGCTCCACAAATAGTTACAAATTTGTGACACAAAAGACTTGACCACTTCAATCAAAGAAGCATTGTAGAGATGAATGAGAAGGATTTGGTGGAAGATTTACCTAAAATTTCTCATGAATCTAAAATTTGCTAGACCTTTCAACAACAAAAGCAAACAATAGTACCATTTCAAAGAGTCAAGCATGGAGAGCTAACCAAAAGCTTCAGCTTATTCACACCGACATATGCGGCCGTACGAAAACAAAATCTTTGAATGGTTTGAAGCTTGGCAAGGATGAGTTGTCTGGGAAGGTGGATGAGAGCATGTACAGAACCTTGGTTGGCAACCTTCTATACCTCACTGCAAGCAAACCTGACATTCTATTTGTTGTAAGTTTACTATCTAGATTTATACGTTTTCCTAGGGGACCAACATATTGGGGTGGCGGGGTAGATTGGGGCGATTAGGGTGACAGGAGAAACTCGAACCCAATTTCCCTTAATAACTTTAGAATATCCATAACCATTAGACTAGACAAGTTTTTCCATCATAATATTATTATTATTATTATTATTATTATTATTATTATTATTATTATTATCTTATTATTATTATTATTAATGGATTTAATCTGTGGATAAATTGATATGTAATTTATCGACGGATTAATCTATTAATAAACGGACAGCAAACTTACTAATAGATAATTTGATAGTTAATTTTTCTGTCAATAAATAACTTCCAAATTTTTCGTCATTAAAATTTGTCAATAATAATATTGTTATCGACAAATTTTTATTCTTTAGTAATTTTTTTGTTGATAATTATCATTTTTCTTATAATGTAGATATACATATATGTAGTCTAAATAATCGTTGTGGGTGAACTATTCCTAAATAATCTTTAGGGGTTAACTACTTTATGTAATAGTTGTTAAGAATGATATCTCGTAATCCTTAGGTATTTTCAGCATTGTGAAAAAGAATGCAACTTGATTTACCTCCCTTTTAATACATCCTATTGATTCTTAATGAAATTAAAATTAAAGTTATCTTAAATTGATATTTTTATTGTTTTACACTGCAATTTTATTTTAATTTCAATAAATTATGATGATAGAATTATGTTTTCCTGATCCGTGTGATGAAAGGGACATTATATTTCCTATATTAATATTAAGTGTTACTCGTCCAATATATTTTTATAAAATTTTCTTATCTTATTCTTAAGAGTATTTAAATCTCGTACTACTAATTTTAAATTTTCAAGCCGTAGATCTCATTTCTAATTCTTCTTTAATTGATTATAGAATGGTAACACTATATTTATTAAGAGGTATGTATAACTTTCTAATCTCTCACCTAATATATTTTCGACATATTACAATTAATTGTACGAAACCCAAAATGTGATAGACTTCCAATAGTCCCTATAAAAACATCATCAAAAAGCGCATCATAGACAAATCAGCACAAAAAAAGTTAAATTGTCTCCACGTAAAAGTAAGGGCGAAACACATGTTAAAGCACTTCTCCAGACTGTATGCAAATACAAAATGCAAATCTCTATAGGAATTAGGAAGATGATTTAACAATAATTAAGAGTATTTTGAATGGAAAAACTACAATTTAAAATGTATATACAAGAATTAATGAGAAACAAACCAAATAGGGGTACGAAGTATTTATGAGTGTGGAGGGATAAAGAGTTCGATACATAATAAAGTCCGCATATAAAAAAATATATACAATAACCAAAGAGCGGAGAACTTTAAATTCTATTATGGGATTTGGAAGGTAAAGGCTATACCCTCTTCACAACATTTTGTTTTAAGCTTAATTCTTAACAAAGTGACAATAAAAGAAAACCAAGAATATATGAGAATTAATGTAGAAAATCTGATAGTGTGTCATGTGTGGGGAGCAGCAAGAAACTATTAGTCACCTTTCTTTTACTTGTGAATTTGCTGCGAATCATATATGAAATATGTATATTCCATATATGATTCATATTGAAGTCTTTGTACTCGTTACCACCATAAGTTTCCATGATGTTAGCTTTTAACTTGTTCATAATAGGACTTCGAAGTTATCCTTTAAACTCATCTCCACCTGTGAAGCTTCAATACTGATACAAAGTGAATGACAAAAGACTTATGAGGATGAGCATATACTCCATTACCCACTCACCAAAAGTCAATACCTTTGTAAAATATATTGATGATCAATCCAAGAACGATATAATATGAACCCATGATTTGACGAGAGAGAAATTCATATTATAAGTTGGAACTCCCTCATTCCTCCGTATCATTAGATTCACTGTCAACCAAACACAACAACATTTTGTATAACATGCATGTCGCTAGGTGATTGTATACCTTCAATCACCTATATCTGCATTGAGCTTAGATATAAAGTTTAATGTCCCAACCAATGTAGCAATTCATCAACATCGAACGTTCCAGTTTCATTTAAGGGTCTGATAACGATACTATAGAGACTAGTAATAAAACTCAAACAGAATATTATGTGTCAAACTTGCAAAATGGTGATGACAGTGACATCTTACATCAATGTTACATTTACACTGACTACACTGTCGCCATCCTGTTTAACATATAGCTTTTTAAATTTATTTTTTGAGTTTGACTACTATTTTAGATGACATTATCGTCATCACCCTTATTGAATAAAGGTCGGATGTTGGTGAAATGTTTTGCATTAGTTGAGATAATATGTTTTGTATCTGAAAACATCAATGCAGATATTAGTGATTGGAGGTCAATACGTGATTAGCATGAAAGCATTTATAACATATATTGTGTTATTGTGTTTAGTAGACAGCAAAACTGATGAAAGGAAAGAACTAAAGAGTTAAATCCAACTTGCTATATGAATTCCATGGCACTCTCTCGTTGTATCATGTGGTTCATGTTGGACTAGTCACCACCATAGGCTTGAAAGGTATTGACTTATAGTTTACGGATAATTGAATGTATGTCCATCCCTATAAGCCTTTTTCTTGTTGGTGTTACAATTATATTGATCTCATTGTTTTTATCTTGGACAAGTGGAGCTGCTATAATTGAACATCTGCATAGACAATATACAGTCGAACACAGTATGAGAAAGCAAAATAGATTGTTAGCAGTTTCTTATGATTTTTTTTTTTCTCTTAAACCAATATCAAGTCTTTATTTTTCTGAATTGTGAAAAACTATAAAAATATATAGGTCGAAGTAAATAAAATCATTTCTAACGACAGAAAAATCTCAATGCCGAAAGAAGACTCACTTGTATCCAAATTGAGGCACATCTTCAACCAGCAACCCTTTCCGCATCTTTGAAGACCTACTACACACATGATGTGTTACATAAAATGAAAATCTTAGACAAATAGATTTGAGAGAATAAACTAGATGGTACACAAAAGTTGGATAACCCTCTTAGGCAGACACTCAAGAACGCTATTTTTCATGCCAATTGTTTTCAACATAGGCCACGAGCTTTGAGTTCTTCTTCATCCCTAGAAACTGTCATTTTGAACACTTTAGCTGCTGATTTCTTCTTTTTTTCATTTAGATTTCGTATGATATTAATTTAAAGCAGATGATAACCGGGAAGAACATGTTCGATGACATCTTAATTCTGAATTCGGTTGACTGATCATGTCTAGCTAGAAAATCATTATTTGAATCTGATTTGATGCAAAATGAAAATCAGATTATGCAGATTTTTGCGAATGAAAACCAGATTAAAACTTTTGAACTTACCACCGAGTAGAATCAAAAACAGCAAACTCACATTGGTTGATCCTTATGGAGTGGTAACAGCACTGTTTCATGCATGTATTTCTCAAACTCTCTGCATAATATGTGCTTATCTCTTCATGATAATATCATTTGTTGTGAACATTGGTTTTGAAATGAATACCTTACAAGTATAATTTTTATTTAAATTTAGCCCTATTAGATAAGTTTTAAAAAAAATATTACAGTAGGATAAATAGTTCATATTTCAACGGAATGCTTTTGGAAACACATTTTATACATTTAATATTGTTGTTCTATAAAAGTTATACTTTAAATATAAATTTTTTTTCTTTTTTATATATAATGATGTAGTACTTATACTTAAAACTTTTTTAAATTTTTCACTTAATTTTTTAATTGTATAAAAATATTTTATAATTTAATCAACAAATTAAATTGAAATAATAAAATATGATCATATTCTTTAAAATATTCATATATTCTTAATAAATAAAAAACAAATATATAATTTTAACAATCAAATTATTTTAAAAACTGCAACATGAAAAAATGTTTATATGAAATTTAAAAAATGTAATAAACTTTAAAATTAAAAAAAATTACTTTAAATTATTAATCAAATTATTAAAACATATCTAAAATAAAAAATATGTCTATATAGACATTTTAAAATTTTGTTAATCAACTTATTAAAAAAATATTTCAAAATAAAAAATATATATTTATTTAAAAATTTAGAGAAACATAAAAATGGAGAAAAATCATTTAAGTACGACTTACATAAAAAATATTAATAAAAAGTAATAAAATTTATAAATTCAAAATTCAAAAATAGTAATAAACTTTAAAAAAAAATTAAAATAAAGAAGTTTCTAATTATAATTTATTAATTAAATTATTAAAAATATCTCAAGATAAAAAAAAATATGTTTACATATAAAATTTAAAAAATCTTAATCAAATTATTAAAATCATTTCAAAAATAAAAATATATTTATTTATAAATTTTAAAAAATATTAAAAATAGAAAAAATAGAAAAATAAGTCCTACTAAGTATAATTTTTATAAAATAAAAAGTAAAAAAAATTGACGCATTTAATGTAAGACTTCTTTAAAAATAAAACAATACAAAAATTTGAAAAAAAAATAAAAATAAAAGTAACATAAAAGTTGTATATTGACTACGAAGTTTAAAAAATTGTATATGGAGATTCATTCTATTTTAAAATATCTGCCTGCGCCAGACACAAACCAAGCCATAGGAAAAATAGATTAGTACAGTACAAACACTGAAAATAGAAATGATTATGTCATTCATATTTAGCCAGCCACCTTAACAATAACAACAATAATAATATATAGAAGTGATCCAATACATGCATGATATCTTTCATTACCCATACACCAAAAGTTAATACTTTTGAAGAATATAATGATGATCAATCCAATAACTATATAATATGAACCCATGATTCAACCAGAGACATATTCATGTTGTAAGTTGAAACTCTTTCATTTCTCCGTATCATTAGATTCACTGTCAACCAAACACAACAACATTTTGTATAACATGCTTTCGTTCTTGTGCTAGTTACATGTTATAACCTTCAATCACCGATATCTTCATATTGAGCTTAGATATAAAGCTTAATGACCCCATCAATGTAGCAATTCATCCACATCCAACGTTCAGTATGTTATGTGTTAAACTTGGAAAATAGTGATAAAAGTGACATTAGATTCACATTCACTACAATGTCACCATCCTGTAAGTTTAACATATAGTCATTTATTTATTTGAGTTTGACTACTATTTTATATGATATTATCATCATCACCCTTATTGAATAAACGTTGGATGTTGGTGAAGTGTTCTACATCAGTTGAGATAATAAGTTTTATATCTGAAGACATCAATGTGAATATCAGGATTGGAGGTCAATATATGTGATTAGCATGAAAACATTTATAACATATTGTGTTATTGTGTTTAGTAGATAGCAAAACTAACGAAACGGAAGAATCAAAGAGTTAAATTTAACTTGCTATATGAATTTCATGCTTCAACTTGTAATGAAGCACTCTCTCATTGTATCATGTGGTTCATGTTGGACTAGTCACCACCATAGGTTTGAAAGGTATTGACTTATAGTTTACAGATAATTGAATGTATTTCCATTCCTATAAACCTTTTCTTGTTAGTGTTACAATTACTGATCTCATTGTGTTTTTCTTGGACAAGTGGAGCTGCTATGATTACACAGAGTATGGGAAAGCAGAGTAGATTGTTAGCAGTTTCTTATGATTTTTTTTTCTCAAATCACTTGTCAAGTCTTTATTTTTTCTTATAAAAATATATAAGTAGAAGTTAAAAAATAAAAGTCATTTCTAAAAGGTGCACAAGTGACAGTTGAAAAAAATTACATGAAATAACCTAGTTTCATATATACTATAACAATATAAAAATCTCAATGCTAAAAGAAAACTCACTGCTTTCCAAGAAGAGCATAGTTGAATTGAGGCACATCTTCAGCAACCCTTTCAGCATCTTTGAAGACCTACTACATACATGATGTGTTACATAAATGAAAATCTCTGAAAGCTATAAATGAAAATCTCTGAAAGCTAAGTAGACAAATAAATTTGAGAAAATAGAATAGATGGTACACAAAAAGTTGGATAAACCTCTTTGACAGACATTCAGGAGCGCCATCTTCCATATCTTCTTCATCCCTTAACTTGTTGTACCATACTTGAAGCATCAATTATAAAAGGCAGATTAAGTGGTCTTAAATTACCGTGACCAAAGATTCTTGATTGTTGGCATATGGTAGGGCAAACCTTGATTGAACTAGCACCTGACAGTGTAAAATAAACTGTAGAAACTGTCATTTTCTGCACTTTAACCGCTGATTTCTTTTCTTTTCTCTTTCATTTAGGTGTCTTAAGATATTAAACTTAAAAGCAGATGACAAGACTACTGGGTAGAACATGTTTAATGACATCATTGTTCTGAATTCTGGTAGACTGATCATGTCTAGCTAGAAATGAAAGCATTATTTGAGGGATCCTCGTTAGATGCAAAATGAAACTCAGATAATGCAGATTTTTGCAAATGAAAACTTTAGATCAAAATTTTTGAGCTTACCACCGAGCTGAATCAAAAACAGCAGGAAAACTCACATTGGTTGATCCTTTTGGAGTGATATAGTTTGACAGCACTATTTCATGCATCTATTTCTCAAACTCTCCTGTCTGCATATTCTGTGCTTTGGTCTCTTTATATAATGTCATGTGTTGTGTTTAAAAAAAGAAAAAGTTGGTTTTGAATTGAAGTTTTTCTTACCGTGCAAGTTGAATTTTTATTTAAATTTATTGGAATACGTAAATTTTAAAAATATTATACACTTAGATACTCAGTGGACGACTTCTATGGAATGCTTTGGAAACGCAATCTAAATATTTAATTATTGTTTTATAAAAGTTATACTTTAAATATAACATTTTTCTCTTTTTATATATAATGAAGTAGTACTTACACTTCACTTTTTTTAATTTTTCACTTTTAAAATTTGTTTTTCTGTTAATTTTAGATAAATATTTATAATTTAACCAATACATTAAATTTAAATATTAAAATATTATCATACTTTTTAAAATATTCATATACTTTTTAATAAATAAAAAACACATATATCATTTTAACAATAAAATTATCTAAAAGATTGCAAAATAAAAAAAAAAGATGTTTATTCAAAAATTAAAAAGTGTAATAAACTTTAAAATTAAAGAAAAACTAAATAAAAGTTTTTTTTTCAATTTATTAATCAAATTATTAAAAGATATCTAAAAATAAATAGAATATGTCTATATAAACATTTTAAAATAAAAAATATTTTTGTTTAAAAATTTAGAAAAACATAAAAAAGAGAAGAAAATATTTAAGTACGACTTCTATAAAAAAAAATTACAAAATAGTAATAAACCTTATAATTAAATATTCAAAAAGTAGTAATAAACTTTGAAAAATATTAAATTTAAAAGTTTCTAATTTTAATTTATTAACTAAATTATTAAAAAAATATCTCAAGATGAAAAAATAAGTTTACATACGAAATTTAAAAATTCGTTAATCAAATTATTAAAAACCATTTCAAAATAAAAATAAATTTATTTATAAGTTTAAACAAAGTATAAAAATAAATAAAAATAAAGAAGTCATACATGTTTATAAAAAAAATTAAAAAAATCTCGCATTTAAAGAAAGACTTCTTTAAAAATAAAAAATGAAAAACATAAAATTTGAAAATATAAAAGAAAGAAAATAAAAGAGAAGTTGTATATGTTAAGAACGAATTTTACAAAATTGAAACCATGATAGAGATTCTATCTTAAAAGCATCTGCCTACACCACACAGAGACCAAAAGTGTAGGGGAAAATGGATTATTACATTACTGATAGAGATAAAATTAATTATATCAATGATGTTTAGCCACCTTAACAAGAACAACATAGAAGTAATTGAATGAATGCAGTGACAATAACTACTGTAAGGTAATGTTTTGTTGGCATAAAGACCTCTACTGTGGTACAGAAAGAAAAATACTGTTTGACAGCTCGCTTCTTCTATCACATCTGCTTTAAGATTCTTTTTATTAATAAAATATTATATTATTAAGAAGGTGACGATGTAGGCCAAAGCATCAAATTAGTGAATTTTTTTTTTTACCAAATGAGTATAAATTACTTTTTTTTTATGAAAATGAATAAGTTATATTATGAAAATATCACATCAAATGAAAAATTCATGTTATTATAAAACAATTTTAGGCCACCACGAAATAACAATAAAATAAAATCAGAATAGTACACGTGATATAATTTTAATAAAAAAAATAAAAGTTTCAACGTGATATAATTTTAATAAAATAAATTATTAAAGATGTACCATATTAGTATAACTTTAATTTTATTTTATTTTTTTCACTAAAGACATGATTTTTTCAATTAAAATCGTATTTCTATCACATAATTTATCTATTTTTATTTAATTTGGTAAAAATTAAAAAAAATAGCTTTCTGATGGTATTTAAGATTATCATGTAGTTATAATTAATATCCTATAAGAAATAATAATTGGGATTACAGAATCAAGGTATTTCTTCTCATACTTATAGAAGTAGGAGTTACGTTCTCATACTTATAGAAGTAGGAGTTACGGTGTTATATTTTTTTGTCATTATAGAGATTTGTTTACTATTGAAGATAGCTATAAGTATTAAGCATGCTGGAAAATAATAAGTTTTTTCAACTAAAAGGTTAGAGTTATGTGGATTTGTTTTGTTAAATTTCCAACTTTTTTATGTTTAATTTTTTGTTTTGTAAATGTTAGTTGAATGAGTATACTTTCATTTTGTGATATGATTTTGTTTAAAATAGTGATATCGAAGAAATGACAGTTATTTTTAATGGTACGTTGAAAACGTTGATATAAAAGAGATGTAATTATCATAAAATAAAAACAAAGATATATAATTTAGACAAATCTACAAATATGTCTAAAAGATGGTATACTTGCTATTAATAATGATTTTTTTTATAATTAACATAATTATGGTATTATTGTTGGTGAAGTTATGAATGAAATATCTAGTAAAATTAACATAATTAAACATAATTATTGAAAAAATATATCAAGAAAAAAATATGTTTACAATACTAAATTTAAAAATTTATTCGTCAAATTATTGAAAACATTTCAAAATAAAAATATATTTATTTGTAAATTTAAAAAAGTATGCAAAAAAATACAAAATAAAAATAAAGAAGCCATACATCGACTCTTTGAATTAATGCAAAAATATTAAAAAAATAATTACATTGACTCATTTAAAATAAAATATGAAGTAAATTGATAACTTTTATAACTATATTGAAAAAATCGATTAAATATTGAAACTACAAAACCTATTCAATCTAAGGTATGATATCGTAAAAGTGAAACAGAGATTTATTGTACGAAAGTGAAATATTTCTCTTTTAAACTTAATATAATATATATACTTAAAAGTTTTAAACGCTACAAAGTTAGAAATTGCTTCAATAAAATACGTTTTTTTTTTTTTTTATAATTTCTATTATGTTAGAAACACGGCATCAATTTTCTGATAGGGAGAAATCTCTTGGTGTTGCTTGTAACAAATCAAAGTTTATTTAACATAGTTTACTTTCTGAAAAATATTATTTTTAAAAATAAGAAAACCCTTCGATAACTACATTTTAATAATTAAATATAAATGGATTCTTGGAAAAAAAATAGTATTTAACAATTAAAACAATTATTTAATAATTATATTATAATAATATATATTGATGATTGAAGTGATTAAAGTTGTTCACATATAATTATTTGTATTTTTTCAGAAAAAAGTATAGTACTTTAGTGAATGTGTTTCTGTTTTGTTCTAGTTACAGTAAAATTTTGTTTTATTGTTTATTACTGACGACAGAATTTTTTTTTCATTAAAGCAAATAAATAAATAAATAAAAAAAAAAAAAAT
>Ga0209489_101282_pt1 | contig 51346 bp, 25 predicted proteins | sample SiratrowhiteBW_FD_187527 | JGI IMG/M metagenome (GOLD analysis project Ga0209489, IMG submission 187527) | Root nodule microbial communities of legume samples collected from California, USA - Siratro white BW (SPAdes) (version 2) | ecosystem: Host-associated > Plants > Roots > Nodule | place...
TATATAATCTAATTTAGATTGATAATGAAACATGATTTAATTATTTGTTAGTTCTAGATAATACTTATAATTGCTCCTCATATATGTAAAATAATTCTTTCATGAGGCTTTGTTGGGTATATTGAATCTTGCATGTGTTTATAAATAGAATATTTTCACCTGTTTGGATTGGCTTACATGTAGACATTACCGACTATTTTAGGTTATGACTGTTTTCATACACTTCAATTTATCTATCAAGTCCTACTGTTCATTCTCCATCTGTCATCACATTGGCTTTTTCTTCATCTAATAGTTTATCTTATTTTTTAATATATATTTTTCTTTAACTTTTGTGATTATTTACATTTATATTTTATAGATAACAAGATCATTAAAATTAAGTTGTAAAAGGGTCAATGCCTCTAAGTTGAGTGATATTGAGCACTTGAAGCAAGTACAAGTACTTAAAGAACATGTTTTTTTTCTAAAATTAGAAATCTGAAGTGATTAAATTGGTGTTGATTTATTTTTCTTAATTTAATTTAGGTCAAGATGTTAAGAAGCAACGTGGACACACCATTAGTGCAAAACTCCCAAAGAAAAGAGAAAAGTTAATGGTGATGGAGAAAACTTTTGATATCCAGTTTCCTCCTCCTTACTTTAACCTTTGTAAAAACATGCCAAATATTTCAAGGCTGAAGCAACTGTGTGCATACGGCAAAAGGCTCCTTTATAGGTGAAGACTTGGAAAGAGATTTCTGAAGATGATCTAAATATAATGTGGAAACATATGAAGGTTAGTATAATTTGTGCACTTAATTAATTTTGATTTATATATTAAATGTATTTTAATAATGTTCTATTTGCTATTTCTTTTAACTTCGTGAGATTAGGATGCATTATGTTTGAAGGAAGAAGATAGAAAACATGCAATGAAACAGTTGCAAAACCAATACAGAAACATGCATCACCATTTACATCAAACTTACATCCAAAATAAAGGTAAACCAAATGATATACGTCCTGAAGATTGGAATTGGTTAATAAATAATAAATGGAATGATTCTAAATTTAAGGTAAGTTATATTCTTTATATATTTATATCTCAAGTTTGAAATTTATTTTTTACGTATTTTTATATTATAATATTAAATTATTTCTACATTTATAGGAAAGAAGTTTGAAAAATAAAGTTAGCCGAAGCAAACAAGAAATCAAGTCAGTTATTGGCACAAAATCAATTGTCCAAAAGGCATTTGAAATGGTAATGTTTCTTTTATGTTTGAGTATAAAATTTATGTAAATTTATATAAGTTTTATATGATTTTTTTTATGTTTCACATATACAAGTTACATTTAGATGAATCCTTGATTAACCCATGCATTATAACTTGTATGCACATTTTAAAGTATGAATCTGAAACCAATGAAATCATAAGTCAAAAAAAGGGTAGAGCATATGTAGCTATTAACTTGGAAGAAATGTATATGGTCCCATGCAACAATAAATATTGTCTCCAGATACATGATAAAGAAATTGTATGACAACATTAGTCCCATGCAACAATAGATGCTTGATAAAGAAATTGCATGTTCTGTAATACTATACTATCATTTCTCTCTTATAAATGAGAAATGATTATAATAACCAAACCTTTTCTCTTTTTTGGAAGTTAATTAGGGTTTTGGTGTTCATTCATAACTTTTTCACCATAGCTAAATTTGAAACCATGGTAGTTTTGGACTCCCCGTTTTCCATTGTTGTTGTAAGCATGATCAATATCAAGAGTGCCCTCGTTAGAATTGCCAATCATTGCACTTTTTAAAATTTGTGGGCCTGAGCTCTAGTTGTTAAAGGACTTTAGTTGCAGAAGTGAAAATGTTTGCATCTTTGAAATCTTGTAAGCCCAAGGTGTGGTTGTTATAGGAATCTTTACTTGTAGAACTGTTAACCTCACAACAGCTGTAATCTTGCTTCCTATCGCCATTGTTGTTAAAGCAATTATCAATTACATAGTCTCTTCTGTTTCCTTTGCCGGTTAATTTCTTCATGATTTTCAACAGCCAATCCGAAGTAACAATTTGAAAAACATTAAGACAAAGAGAGAATACGAGTTTAGAGATGACCCCAAAGACAGCAGATAGATGCTATAATGAAGGAAAACACAAATTTAGAGAATTGACTTTTTTTTGTTTTGTCTTTGTGTTTTTTGTTCTTTTATTTAATCTAACATCATATTATCTTATTTTATTTATTTTCAATAGAAAGAGGAATTAAAAAGCGATGAATGGCCAAATGCAGTGGAAGTGTGGAAGGCCACACGAATGAGATCTGATGGAACTTGGTGCATTCCTAATAGGGAACAAATTTTGGTAAGTAAAAAAATTACTTTCACTTCTATTGTAATAGATTTAAAAGTTACATTTTTATCTCGTTAAAGTTTTACAATTTGAGTGTAAAAATTTGGATTATGGAGTTGAGAGAGATATCAAAAGTTATTTTACTGTTGTTTCGTATTTTGACATGTGTCATAATATTTTGTGATAATATTGCATAGGACAATTTGAAAAATGTGAGTGAAGTATATCAAGAAGAAATTTCACGAGCACCTATCCCATTGGTGAAACATTTTGAATTTGTATTGGGAACAAAGCCAAATCACTCACAAGGTATAGGAAGTGTGTCAATGACGAAAAGAAGTGTAGAGAGACAACTTGTTCAAAGTCAAATGGAGGATGCACAAAAGATAGCAAATGATTTAGAGTTAGAAGTGTAAAATTTGACCAACGTTATTCAAAAGCAAAAAGAGACCAACCTTCAACTTCAAAGTGAATTGCAATCTCAACGTCAACTAATCGAAAAGCACCAGCTTGCTATGAAAACTCAGCAAGACCAAATGAAGCAAGATATTGAAAGGGAGATGAGACATCAAATGGCTACTTTATTAGGAAGTTTATCGTTTAACACTTCAAATGTTCCATCAAACAAAGTAAGTTATATTATTATTTATTTTTTTATTAATATTTCTATATCTTTACATTTTTAAAATATTATTAATTTTTTTATTCATATTCATGATTTATTTTATATATTTTCCAGGATCAAAATCCTTGAAGATAATATGGACAATGTTTATTGCTCTTTAAGAGTAAGAGTAGTTCTAAAGTCAATTTCTATTCGAAGGTTTAGTACATATTAGCCTTCTTATAGTGTCATTTTGTATTGTGAGGTTATTGTTGTAGCTATATTAGAGGTGTGGTAACATTTGTGGTTATGGGATTGTTTTGCATCTCATTCTTTTGTGGTTATTATTTTTTTCAATGGTGAACTTATATTTGTTATTTGTGTATAAGGGTTGAGATATTTGATATATTTATGTTTCAAGTTCAGGTTATATTTTTTATTTGTTGTATTTTTAACTGGAAATGAATCCGAAATGGATTTGATGCTTGGTGTCGATGATCTTAAAACAACGGAGGCAGTGGCTGCTGCTGAATCTGCAATTTCCACTTGTCAGCCTGTGATTCCATTGTTGATGGTAGTGAAACAGATTTGGAGGATGGTGGTACTGATGATGACAGTGTGGATGATGAAATAAAAAACAGTGAATCATTGCAAGGATGGAACCAATGGTGAAAATGGAAAAAGGTCAGTAATTAAATATTCTAGTAAGGATAATATTTGGGAAAAGTATTAAGGTGCTTGTGTTTGATGCTTAACCAATTGACATGTTACAAGAACTGTGTCTTGATTGAGATATAATTGAAAGTCTTGCATCTGTCATCCTGAAGCTAACAATATCTATCATTAGAAAATGTTTTTTATTTTTTGTTTTCTATCTTGATGAATAATTATAAAATGTTTTCTTCCTGTTTCTAAAGATTTGTATAAGGATGATTTCTTTAACTTGTACTATCCTCACCACCATAAATGGTGCAGTGGTTGCTGCACCAGAAAACAGCAGCACCAACAACGGGTACCATGTAAAGGTGCATTTACAAATACCAAGTAGCCGAGAATGGCTCTATGTATGACCTCACATCTGCTATGGGGAGGTCATATTCCTATGAGGTTCATCTCAATGGTTGTTGTAACCTTAATTTTATCATGAAGGCCTTGAGCCCTATAGCTTGGTATATTTTATTCGTTGTTGTTCCAGAAATGTTGAATTTTGAACTGAGGTAAGATGAGTAGGACTGAATTGTCGAGAACGAAGCCACTACCGGTTCCATTGGGGACTCTGATTGGCCGTGAGATTCGAAATGGAAAAGTTGAAAAACCTTTCGTGAAGTATGGACAAGCTGGATTGGCCAAGAAAGGAGAAGATTACTTTTTGATCAAGACAGATTGCCTCATAGTTCTAGGGGATGCATCAACGGTGTTTTTTGTCTTTGCGGTATTAGTTTCTCTTCTTGATTTTTGTCATATTTACTTAAGTTGATTGACATCTCGTTAGACTTTGGGAAGTGTTTGAACATTAGGAAATGAGAATATGGCCTTGCCTATATTTACTTAAGTTGATTGACATCGCGTTAGACTTGGGAAGTGTTTGAACATTAGGAAATGAGAATATGGCCTTGTCTATATTTACTTAAGTTGATTGACATCATGTTAGACTTTGGAAGTGTTTGAATATTAGGAAATGAGAATATAGTCTTGCCTATGTTTACTTAAGTTGATTGACATCACATTAGACTTTGGAAGTGTTTGAATATTAGGAAATGAGAATATGGCCTTAACTAAGGTCTTCGTTGGATAAATTTTTATGTAATCACTAATAGGAGAAGAAGAAAAAAGAAGATAATTTTTTTCGTAAGTAAAAACATCAGCCTTTGCACATTAATTTTATGTAAGTTTTCTCATTTAATTTTTCTATTAACTGAAGTGCATAAATTGTTTTTAACATACGAAAGAAATTTGATTGTTTTGGATTGCAGGTAAAATGTATTGTGCATACTGAGAGGACCCTCCAACGAGACTCACTTTGTTGCCAAATGTCACGTACTTGATTTTGACACGGGCGAGTGGTTCAAGACGTTTTGCATCCATTGCCTAGAACTCTCATGGTCGGGGATTTTACTTTGGGCACACTGTATTATTTTTGTTTCAAGTTCTTGTATATTTTATTTGTTACATTTTAGATGTAATGAATATTTTATATTTATTTATTTTAATTAATATTTATTTTAAATTTTAAATATGATTTGTCTATTAATTATGATATGATATTTATTATAATCTATTATAACTTTTAATAATAGTAATAATAATGATAAAATATTTATAATTAGAAATAATTCATAGCTAATTATAATATAAATTTTGATAATAAAATACTATCAATTATAATAAATTAATAATAATAATAACTAATTTATATTTCTGATATTTTATTATTGTCACAAATATGTTTTATATTTGTAACATTATATTATTGTTACTATTACTTAAAATTAGTAGTACAATTTTATTTGTCACAATAAAAGCTTGATTTTAATAACATTTAAAATTATTGTTACAAGTACAACATTGACAAGAGTACTAGTGACAATTTCATTATTGTCACAAGATATTAATAATGACATATTTTTAGTTTTTATGTCACAAAAGGTTATATTTCTTGTTGGATGATGAAAAATAAAATAAAAATAATAATTTGATGATAAGTGTTAAAACTAAATTTAATAAATATTTTGATTAGTTTATATATAATGAAATAAGAACTTTCACTATGATGCATTATAAAAATAAGAAGTGAAAAAATCAAGAAGATATAAAAAAAGATATAAAAATAAATGTCAAAAGAAAATAATTTGTAAAAAACGTAGTTAGAAATAAATAAAAGAATAGTGAGTTAGAAAAGTTTGCAATATTTTTATTAATAAAAAAATTAAATAAACATGATTTTATGATATTTGAAGTAAAAATATGAATCCATCACTTATTCCAGCTCTAATTTCACAATTCAATCATAATTAATGAGAATGCTATCTAATTTAATCTATTATTGTTACTCTGCACCAATTTCAAATTAAGAGTCTCTTCTGCACCATTAAGTCTCTTATGTTATATTGATTTGTATATTCACTAATCATGTTTTTCTCTTCCTCTACTTATCAAATTATAAAACCCAGTACATTACAATATTTCTAACCTACTTTATTTTATTACTCTTATTTATTTATTTATTTATTGACAAAAATATTGGGAAAATACAACATATTCATATCTTCATAACTAATACGCATACTAAATTTTATTTTAACAAATTAAGAATCATTTACCATATTATATCTTATATTCACTCATATTTTATGCTTCAACTATCATATTTTATATTTCAACTATTATTTATTTATATTTTATTATTCAACTATCATTCATTTATTTTTCATGATTCAATATCATTTATTTATATTTTATAATTCAACTACTATTCAATTAAATTATAAAAGTTAAGATCAAATATATTTTTTATTTATTCCATCAAATTATTAATAAATAATCATAAAAACTTTTCATCACTTATTTATTTACTACATAACTTTCATCATATTGTAATTTTTTTATTACTTTGATATTTTTCTTCTATATTAATTATACTAAAAAAATACTACACAAAATTTAAAATATCATTAAATTCATATTTTTTTCTAATTTATTTAATAATAAATTTCATAAATACTGTTTAACTTATTTTTTTTATTTATAAACTTATATCTATCTTATCCTTTTTACATTTTTCATTACTTTTGCATTTTATTAATATATTAATAATACTTATTTTATATTATATTTCTTAAATTTTACTTTTTCTACATTCAATTTAATTCTAGTATTTTTTTTTAACTTTTTCTGTTGTCTCCTCAACAAAGACATAAGGGAAAATTTTTTATGAAAAGATCGTGTGGGCTAGACTCACATTATACTTACCGGGGTTAGACCCGCCCTACTCTTAGCGTGGGCTAGACCGTCACAATTTTTTTTTTTTTCATTTTCGTGGATCAAGCTCACAGAAGTATTTTTTTTCTTTAAATTAACTACAATTTTTGCGTAGATCAAACCGTCACACATCAAAAACTCATACTTTGACCCACGCTATTTACGTTGGCCTATTGGCTCACACAAAAAAAATAACGCTAATCAAATATTTTTCTTATAATAATTGAAACAAATATAATCTTAATCATTGCTTGATAAAAAGAACATATAAATAACTATTATATATAACATTAAAAGGATAGAAATAAAGAAACAATAAACAAACAATAAGGAGAAATGAGAAGTTTAAAAACACATATGTCAAAAACATAATAATAAAGACATCGATAACAGGCATATTTTTCAAAGGAAATTTGTTTATATTATTTTTCCATATATATTTATTTTAAACTATAATTTAATAATAAAATATTATATTAAAATCACGTCAATTTTTTTATTAATACATGTCATATTAAATAATAATTTAATAGAAGAATGTTATATTACAATGAAGTTCAATTTTTTATTATAATTTTTTTATATTAAATGATAATTTGATAATAAAATATAAAAAACTTAATACTAGTCTTAATATATTTAAATTAAATCATAAGAAAATTATCAATTTCTAATGTAAAGATGAAAAACTATCATATTTATGCATACAATATGAAAACATTTACTATGATGACATTATAATTTGAAGGTAAATAACAAAAACAATAAGAAATTGATTTTTCAAGGATAACTTTTATATTATTTTTTTCATATACATTTTATTTTAGTGATAATTTGATAGTTGATCATATTACAACTACCTCCAATTTTTTTATAACAATACATTTACAATAGTTTGATGGTAACATATTTTATTATAATTACATTAACGTTTTTATTAATTAATGTCATTTTTATAAAATAGATCTCTCTAGAAAAATTCATGATAAATGACAATTCAATAACATAATTATATTAGAATTGGAGTCATTTTTTATTATAGTATATTGATATTAAATAGTATTTAATAGTGGAATATTATATTACAAATATTTTTAATTTTTTCTTAATTATAGTTTATTTAATTTAGATAGTAATTTGATAAAAAAATAATAATATCCTATTATGAAATATATCATATTATATTATGAAATGATGAAATGAATAAAGGAAAACAAAAGATATAAGAATTAAAAAAATATCTTCGTTTATCTATCTATTGGAAATAAAAATAAAAAATAATAAAATAATAAAATTGATGACAATTTTTAGAAATTTTGTATCCATATATTCTCAAATATTATTCTAATTTTAAATTATATTGATTTTAAATTTAAATTAAATTATTTTTTATATAAATTTTCTCCATAAAGTTTAGCTTTATATATACTATTATTACGAATAAATTTAATTATCAGTTTTTAATTCATTTCATTCATTTATTTGACTACATAAAGATAATTCTTTACAATATTTATCTATTAAATACTGCTACTAATCTCTCTCGAGACTTGACAGGTTTTGAATTTTACTTATTAAGTTGGTGAAGGAAACAAATGCTTACATAAATAACTCTCAATTATTTTTTCTGAAATTTACATAAATAAGAATTCTTTTAGAACACGGTAATAATGACTCATTCTTATTTTTTTTTTTTTGAAAATTTGTTAAATTAGATGGCATCATAAAATTAATACGTAGTTGATGACGTAACATCGTACCCATCTTCGAAGAAAAATTCGTTTGCAACATTGTGGATAAGTTTGTAAAAGCAGTTTACTATTTGAGGAAGAAAATAATCTACAAAGTTCGGTACAATATTTAAAAAAACAAAAGTTGCTTATTTTTATTATAATAATATGTGAACATATAATGATTTTTTTTATTTTAATCTATACATTTCATATTCTTATTTTATCTTTAATTATATTTTAAATTATAATATTTACAATAATATATAAGTTTTTGTGTATAAATTTTATATTTTTATTTTATTATAAATTACATTTTAAAATTGAAAAAGAGAAAAAAAAAACTATAATAATACATAAAAGGATACATATTTAACATTTCTATTTTATTTTTAATTATATTTTCAAATTAAAAAAGTAAAAATAAATTAATGAAAAACTAAAATAACTACGATGCAATTACTCACTATTTTTTATATAACCATTATTATTTAATATATTTAAAAATCCTAATAAAAAATACTTTAATTCTAATATATTATTACTATTATATATTACAAAGGTTTTTATACTAACATCTGGTTCTAAACAATCCTAAATATAAAAGGATATTTATAAAACCGATAATTTTATATTTTATGATAATTAATGTTGAATATTGGCTTTCAATTTAATTAAAAATAATTATACAAAAATGTTATGGTTATAACGTGAGAATGTGTTATAGGATAGTTGAAAAAAATTGGGTTATATAATGTTTTGTTTTAGTCTTTTAACTATTTTGTTGAGCCTCCATAAATTTATTTTTTAGCATGATATACGTAGATATATCATGTTGAAATTTACGTTGAAATCGCATATGATGTAAATACATGTCATGTTTTTGGTAAAGAAGGAAGACTATGTTGATTTTTTGACATTTATAAAGATAAAGAATAATTATAAAAATGAATTAAAGTTGAAAAATATTACGTCTTTATACACAAATCATAAAAACTAACATCTTTAATTAAAAATATAGTAATTTATCTTAATATTAAAAGTTAAGGAAAAGAAATAATTGAGTGAGGACAAAAATAGTAAGAAGTCTGAAATCTCGCATTTATTATAGAAGAATATAATAGTACAACCTGATTTTATTTTATTTTATTTCTTCCGTGGAAGAAAAGTAAGAAAAAAGGAAAGATAGAGCGAAAGAACAATGAGACAAAACTCTGAAACACCTCAATTCATTGAAACGCTCAAAGCGCGAGTACCGCATGGTTGACGTAGTCGAGAGAGTAGGCTCAGATTTCGAGGATGCCAGATCGTGACGTGGATCGGATTTTTCCACAGCTTTCCCTTTCACACTGGATAGGCCACGAGCCCGCCACACGCCAGTACTTGTAACAAATCTCAGCCCTCCACGTGTTCCTCCATCTAACGGTTCAAAACAATTTTAAATTTCCAAAATACCCCTCTCCTCTACTACTTATATCACCCTTGCCCCTTCCTCTATGCATCACACAATCACCTTGCAGCCATTGCAATCATCTTCTCCATTTCTCTTCATTTTCCTCCCAAATGGCCCTTTCTTGTTCTAAAGCTTTGGTCTTTTCTCTCTCAAATGTTGTGGGTTGTGATGATGCTAAGAAGAAGCTAACCCTTTGTTCTTCTTCTTCTTCTTTTAGTCCTTCTGTTAAGGGTGGTGGAAGCAAGAACATGAGGGTGTGTGCTGCTACTTCAGGCGCACCATCACCACTCACTGGGGTGATATTTGAACCCTTTCAGGAACTGAAAAAGGATTATCTTGCTGTCCCAATTCAACAAAATGTCTCCTTGGCTCGTCAAAACTATTCAGATGAGTGTGAAGCTGCAATCAATGAACAGATCAAGTATGATTCTTTTCATTCTTTAACATTTTATCCCCTTTTTGTTTTATGTTTGCGGTTTCTTGTTTTGAATTTGTGGGAGTTAAAGATCTATTATTTACACTTGAGAAGGGAAGTATTTGGTGTATTTCTACTATTTTTGTTAATATTTAATTTTTTAGACTTTCATAAAGTCTTATTCATGATTTTGTTGCTGCTTTCAAACTTAAATTAGAGTTTTGCTTAATAAATCGGGTAAAATTATGTGTACAATTTTAATTTTATTTGTAGCAAAGCACTTACAGCAGTGCAGGTTCATGACTTTTTAGTTGTAATTATATATTTGTTTGTTTTTAATTGTTTTTTTTTTTACTTGTTTTATGACCACCTAAACTCCTGCATCTTTTAAGGGAAAGGGAAAAATTGTCTTTGGTTGCTGTAGTTTGTATTAAATCTGGTTTTGATTCTATATTTTTAAGTTAATGGATGAGTGTGGTTTCTTTGCTAGATATAAGTTTAGATTTAAGAAAAGAAAAAATTAATATATTTTCAATAATTAAATACCAAATTCATTAATTTAATATATAGATATAAATATCAGATTTAACAAAGTTTAATAAATTGGAAACACAAATTTTCATCCTTTATTTTAAGTTTTAGACGGTTGATATCGTACTCTCTTTTCATGTATTATAGTTAATTGTTTACTTATTTATTAATTGAAAGTCTTTTTGCTAATAGTTTTTTTTTTTTTTTTTTTTTTTTTTTTTTTTTTTTTTTTTTTTTTTTTTTTTTTTTTTTTTTTTTTTTTTTTTTTTTTTTTTTTTTTTTTTTTTTTTTTTTTGTCTCCCAACTCTGAATACAGTGTGGAATACAATGTTTCCTATGTGTATCATTCCTTGTTTGCGTACTTCGACAGAGACAACATAGCTCTCAAGGGACTTGCCAAGTAGTTAACTCTGAACCCGTGTCATTTCTATATTGTTATTTATTCTATTTCTCAAAAAGGGTTTCTAATATAGTGTGCTGTTTTGTGGAGAACAGGTTCTTTAAGGAATCAAGTGAAGAAGAAAGAGAGCACGCTGAAAAGCTTATAAAGTATCAGGTTGGTCTGTTACTTTTGAACTGCTATTGCAAGCCTTGAACAGATAACACTAAAGTTTGATTTTTACAAGGAATAAGGTTTACATGTATACAATCAATTATTTAGGAAAATAACTATTACAATAATAAATATTTTTAACATAGTTATTTCAATAATCAGTTCTATAATTCATGAATATTTGGTATATGACTTGATTATATTTTCAGGATTTGAGTCTTCTTAATAAAGAAAGTTAAGCTTTGTTTGTAGAGCTAGTCCTTACCTTATGAACCAACAGGGTTTAACACATTTATGACATGTATGCTCTTATGAAACATGTTTGTTTAGAACATGTTTGGAGGAGATAAGTTAGTAAGCATATGGGGTTTTAATTCAAGATCATGTGTATGAAAGGAGAACTTTCAGAGAATTAATATTCGCTTCAGTTGGAAAAAAAAATGGATTTGTTAAGCTTTTTGGGGGTGGATTCTTCAATAATTTGTTAGAGAAATAATAAACACACCAGCAATCTTTATATGATTTGAATAATATCTGTTGTGCAAGCAAGATTACATAGCTAGACTTTGTAGTTTATACTTAATGACTAACATAACTCTTACTTGTTTAGAACGTTCGTGGTGGACGAGTGGTGCTGCATCCTATCACAAGTCCTCCCACTGAATTTGAGCATGCAGAAAAAGGGGATGCCTTGTATGGTGAGTTTTCTGTTATTGCTACATAAACTTTTGTTTTTAGTTTCTTGCTCCAGTTTTTCTATTTTCATCTTCACACACTAGTGCTGTAAAGTTGTGATACACATTTTCATTTATAATGGTCTTATGACCAAACCATTATGTATGGTTCTATGCTAACTTGCTTTTCCATCTTTGTTATCTTGGCTTGTTTCAGCCATGGAGCTAGCTTTGTCTTTGGAGAAGTTGACAAATGAGAAACTCCTTTACGTTCACAGTGTAATGCCTCTTTGCATTTATCTTTGGAATGAATGTAACGAAATCATAGATTACCTATAGATTATACTGCTAACTAATGATTGTTCATTGTGTTTATTTGTTATTTGCTTATATAGTACTTTGTTTGATAATTTAATAATCTCCCTTGTTTTTGTCAAACAATATAGGTGGCAGATCGTAACAATGATGCTCAAATGGCAGACTTCATTGAGAGTGAGTTTCTGGATGAGCAGGTAAAACTTTGTAAAATATTATGTAGTTGAATTCACACTAAAACACTAATACTACCAACCAATTAACATCTTTTTTTTTTTTCTTTTTTTTTTTTTTTTTTTTTTTTTTTTTTTTTTTTTTTTTTTCAGGTTAAAGCTATTAAAAAGATTGCTGAGTATGTGTCTCAACTGAGATTAGTTGGAAAGGGTCATGGTATGTATTTATTATCTTCAACCACTAGAATAAATATTTATATGTAATTATTATGCATTACTAACTTTTGTGGTTGATGATGTTGCTGCTCCTTGTAGGTGTTTGGCACTTTGATCAGAGGCTTCTTCATGATGGAGATGCTGTATAATCCTGGAAGGCCTATTTTCTGTATTTGGTCCTATGTGAAGTTTATTAAGTTGTGTTCTATGTTTGTAGGGTAGGGAATAAGTGTGTGTTTATTTTTCTAGGTGGTACTGATGTGTGATCTGTGTGTACAATATATAGTTGTGGCAGTATTACTATTTTGTGCTCTTATTTAGCTTGAAATAAAAATAACTTTCATATGATAAAGTGCTGGTGAAACTGTTTGATGCATTGGAAATTATGTGTGAGCAAAGAAAAACATTCTAATTTCTTAGTTTAAATATGTGATTTTCATATTTAAATTGATCAAATTTTATTATAGATTAGATATTTAGTTTCAACATTATATTTTGTTCAAAATAATTAAAGTTTATTTACACATTTTTTCTGTATATTAATTTTGATATGACAGTGCTGATTTTTTATATATATTATAAATAGAGATTTTATCTTTAAATATAAAAAATAATATATTTTTTTAAAATTAACAGTTATAATATATTAAAATCAAGTAAGACATTAAAAGTTGTCATTATTTTTTTCTTTACATAATTTAAAATTGCAAATTAATCATAATTAATAATAAGAGTAAAACAATACGAACAAAACATAAAAAAAAAATTAAAGATAATTACAAAGACTAGAATCGTTTAAAAATAAATAAAAATAGAAATAAAAAATTACAAAGTAAAATAATGTAAGATACTTAAGAACTTAAAACTTTTCAAATTACGTAAGGACTAAAAAATAAAAAAAAATTTGTTTATATTACATATAATTTAATTTATTATAATTATTAATTATAAATGTAAAATAATTCTTATTTTTCTCTAAATAAAATTTGTTTGTGATATTTAGAAAAATATTTTATACTGTTCAATATTATAATATCAAAATATATATATATATATATATATATATATATATATATATATATATATATATATATATATATATGTTCTAAAATAAAAGTAGAAGTATGCAATATAGTTATTGGGTAAAAAGTATAAAAATAACATATAATTACCTTATTTATATTATCTAAAAAGATTATGTGTGTAATAAATATAATTATCATAATTTGAATAATTTTCTATCACTTTAATTATATATTAATTAGTATTTTTCGAACAATTTCTTTATTTTCTTTTTAATCCTTTTTTTTTTTCGTTTAGATTACAGATCATTCGGATTCTTCGAAAAAGTTAAGGATTATTTATTATTAACATCAAAATAACTATACTTAAGGGTAAGACTAAAATAATAGAGTGAAAAATATAATAATAGAGTGAAAAATATTAGGAACTTAGTACTAACAAATACTTTTAGAGTAGAAAACAAATAAAACAATATTTATGGACACTAAATACATTTTTAAAATTTTTAATTCAATTCGAACTAATATAAAGTAATTAAGATAATAAAAATATAAAAATTAAATTAATTAGAATTTGACTATGGGATGGGAATTCTGAACTCGAAAAAATAATCACAATCAACCTAAAAATTAAAATTCGATTAGTTTGGTTCTTTAAAATTAAAATTCAAAACTCTAATATCTAATACTTTATATTAATTTAACATTATATATATATGATAAAATTATTCAAGCGCTACAATAATTTTTAATACCTATAATTTTATATGTTTATACATAAAATAAATCATAATAGAAAATTTTATAACAAATACAAAGATAGTAAATGTCAAGAATTAAAATCATTATACAAATATAGACGAGTTTTATCATAATTCAAGGACACCACATATTCTAGTATATTTTATTCTATCCGATTTAAATTCTTATTAGTTTGAAAACTTAAACTTCAATTAATATAATATAACAGAAAGTGAATAAATGTTTTCTGAAAAGTCGGTATAAACGTATCTCAACATAAACCCTAATATAATATAAAACATAACTAAAATCTCTTAGCTTTATAAGAAAAAATAAATTTATTATATAAGTAATCGTATACCTAAATTTGATGCAAAAATTCTTTATTTTTTAAATATCTAATCTCTTCGTTTACAATTTTTAGATAATTAGTAAAGTAAATATTTTTTTTCATTAATAGATTCATGTCTTAATTATATGACCTCAATTAATCCAATCTCATATACATTAAATTAATGAGTGAGATATAATTTATTGAGTAAATTTAAAGAATAAGTTGTTGTTTGGTTCTTTGATACACATATTGGAGAGAGTTAGTGTATAATCATTTAGATTCGATGAGTCTCAACTTATCAGCCAATTCAAATAAGAGATCTAATATCTCCTCCAACCAAAAAACCTTAAGGTAATGAGTTTGAGTTTGTAGATTTTTCTCCTTATATATTTTTCATCTCACTCATCTCTATCCAATGTGGGCTCCCAACCATACTTGAATTTTCTCACAGTCTCCCCTACAAGTGTAAGCCCTCCACACATTGCAAACTTTTTATCGATATCCAAGGTTGCACCTCCTTCTCCTCTCAATAGTGGAGGAGGATCCCTTCTATATAGCGCTCTGAATGATGACATTTTTATAGAGTCAAGGTAATTGATATTATAACAATACTCTACCCATGGTAATCATTTTGTCCATTGTCACGATTTATAACCTGAAAAGCACCTGAGATAAGTTTCAACACATTTGTTGACCGCTTCACTTTGGCCGTCCATTTGAGGGTGGTATATTGAAGTCATCTTGACTTTAGTGCTAACTTCCTTGAAGAGTTTGGTCCAAAAAGTGCTCATGAACAATTTGTCTTTGTTTGAAATAATTGAGATTGGAAATCTATGTAATTTAACTATTTCCTACACAAACATTTTTGCTACCTCCTTCACCGTATATGGATGAGAGAGAAAAAAAATGAGCATATTTTGTCATCCTATCTACGGTTACTAATATTGTATCTTTCCCTTTTGCTTTGGGTAAACCCTCAATGAAATCCATAGCGATGTTTGTCCACATGTTTTCTGGAACTGATATTGGTTGAAGTAATCCAGCAGGTGCCAAGTTCTGATGTTTATTTCGCAGACTAACTTCACACTCTTGCACATAGTCCATAATTTTCTTCTTCATTCCTTCTCAATAAACTACCCCTGAAATCCTTTTGTATGTTCCTTAATGTTGAATCGTGAAATTCTTTTAAGATATTAGGAATCCATCTCAAATTCTTTGACAACACTAATCAAACCTTGTAGAACAATTTTCTTTTCCGTAATTCATAGTTTGCATGCAACTTTTGAATCTCCAGCAAGTCCTGATAATGCTCACAAACTTTGGGTCTTTTTGAACTTCTTCTTCAATGTCTTTTAATTCTGATGTGGTTACTGTTGTAATAGCTGAGAATTGTATTTTCCTTGATAATGCATCTTTCACTTGATTTTCTCGTCCAACCCAGTATTTAATGTCAAAATCATATCCTATTAATTTGGATATCCAATTTTGTTGAGCTTTGCATCCTAGCCTTTGATATAAGAGAAATTTCAAGCTCTTTTGGTCCGTATACACTGTAAATTTATGTCCTATCAGGTAATGTCTCAATTTCTGAATGGCTAATACAATAGCCATTAACTCTCTTTCATAAACAAATTTTTGTTGATTTTGTTATGAGAGTTTGTGACTCATATAAGCTACAGGTCTTCCTTCTTGTGATAGTAATGCTCCTATTCCTTTTTCGGAGGCATTGGTTTCTAGTTCAAATGGTTTAGGAAAGGAGGGAATCGCCAAGAGGGAAACAATCACCATTGCTTTCTTTAGTTCTTGAAAGGCCTGTTGTGTTTTGGGTCCCCATATAAAGCTGTCTTTTTTTCTCTTTCCGTAATTGTTTTATAGGCCACACAATTTTGCCTTAATTCTTCACAAACCTTCTATAATAATCGGTTAGTCCTAAAAAACCTCTTAGGCTTGTGGGTCTCTAGGAGTTGGCTAGTCGTTCATGTCTTCTATCTTCTTCAGATCGGCTGCTACTCCTTCGACTGATATGATGTGTCCCAAATACTCTATTTATTTTGTTCAAAATGACATTTTTTTCTTATTAAGGTGCAATTTCTATTGCCTTAATACCTCAAAGATCTGTTTTAAATTTTTTATGTGTTGTTCTTGATCAAGCTATAGATCAAGATGTCATCGAAGAACATTAATACAAACTTCCTCAAATATGGTTTAAGAATTTTGTTCATCAAGACTTAAAAAGTTGAAGAGGCATTGGTAAGCCGAAAGGCATAACGAGGAACTTGTACTGCCCTTCATGCATTCCAAAATTTATCTTTTTAATATCTTCGTCCTTCATTCTTATTTGATGGTACTCGGATTTTAAATCTAGCTTTGAAAAATTTTTGGCCCTTCTTATTTCGTCTATAATTTCTTCAATGAGTGGAATTGAAAATCTATCAGGGACGGTCACCTTGTTTAGTGCCCTATAATTTACGCAGAACCACCATCCGTCGTCCTTTTTCTTGACTAAGATTACAAGACTAGAGAAAACATTAGTTCTCGGTTGAATTATGTCTAATTGTAGCATTTCATCCACCATTTTCCCTATCTCATTTTTTTTTTATGAATCGGGTATTTGTAAGGTCTGAGGTGCGGAGTTTGTGCTCCTTCTTTGAATGTGATGGCATGGTCATGATCTCGTTAAGGCGGTAATCCACAGGGTTCCTGAAACAAGTCCGCATATTCTTGTAATAATCTTGGTGCAAATGTAGATAACTGTGGGTTGTCTTTTACTACATCGGTAGGGAAACTAGAGTGATTAGGTAACCTTCTTCATTCCTTTTAGTGCATTAAAGGTAGCCTTCCATGAAACCTTACTTCGACTTAAGGATGGGTCTCCTCTTAGAACATAATCTTTTTCTTCCACCTTCCAATTGATCATCATTTCATTATAATCTCCCACGAATTTGCCTAAACTTGCCATCCATCATGCTCCTAACACTACCTCTATTTTCCCAACTCCATGATGAAGAAGGATTGGATTATTTGTATTCCTTGAACTTTTATTTTGACCCTTTCGCATCCTAGATTTCCTTTCTCGATGGTTATGTTCCCAACTTCTACTTGAAATTCCCCAATTCTTGTAGTCGGAAGCTGTAGTTCTTGGACGATTCTTGTTGCAATGAAGTTTGTAGAGGCTCCTGGATGAATGACGATAACAACTTCACTATCTTGTATCTTGCCTTTAACCTTAAAGGTTTTGTGAGTAGTGAGATCCCTAAACTATAGGAAGACAATTGTAACTCTAACTTCTCCAGCACTAACTCATTTTCTCTTTGATTTTCTTGTTGTCTAATTTGGTCTTCTTCTGATTCTATTGCTTCTACATCCTCAAGGATATAAATTTGATAATTTTTAAGTTTGGACATATGATTTGGTCTCCATCTTTCTCCACATTTAAAACATAGCCCTTTCCTTTGTCTGTCAACCCATTCTTCAGTCAATAATTTGTGTGGTTCGCTTACTCTAGAGCTTTGTTGGTTGTTGTTGGTTCCTGCAGGAACCTTGAGTGGCACAATATTATCAGTTTTGAATTTTGACCTTTGTCCTGTATTCCTATTACTGTCTAAACATGTTATAGTTTCTGCAATGGGTCTCGCTCGGTCCCACCCTGGATTTCTATTTAACTCAAGGTTAGTGCTTTGGTTCCTTGCTTCACCCTTCCTCCCTCCTGGTGTTATGCCAGCAGTTATCTAAGCATTGTTACTGGCTTCTATGACCGTAGCTTTGTCCATGATGTCCGTTAAAGTCTCGAAATAAAAAATGTTCATTTATGCCTTTATTTCTTCTTTTAGCCCGTTTATAAAAAATTTCATTAGGGTGTCTTGTCCCAAGCTTTGTTGATTTCGAGCTATTAATTCAAATTCTTCTTGATATTGCATGACAGTGTCATGTTGCTTCACCTTTAGGAGTGGTCCTATAGGGTTTGTTGTCACTACTGGTTGAAATCTTTTTAATATATCTTGTATGAATCGCGTCCAAGTGAGAAAAAAGGTTTGTTCTTCCCACCATTCAAACCAAGTTAATGCCTTCCCTGTTAATGCCAATCTGCATATTCCAGCTTTTCTACAGTTGCTACTCAGGCTAACCGAAAATAACGCTCTATGAATAGTAACCATTTGCATATGTCTTCTCCTTCAAATGTTGGTAATTCTATTCTTCGATTTATTCCCAATTTTGGTGGTTCATTTAAGGGCACTTCTTCTCCATCAGTGTGTTGGTTGCTCTGGTTTCCTGTAGGACTGTCTTTGTCTTCCTTTTGTCATGAGTTGGACCCTTGTTCTGTCAATCATTTTAGAATTAACTCCATGCTCCTAGCCTGTTCTATGTGAATTTCTTCTAGTCTTTTATCTTGTTGTATGTGTAGTTCTTCTAGCCTTCGTTCCAGTGCTTCGATTCGGTTCTCCATAACAGCGGTTTGGCAGGTGGAGGTCACCATCCACTAAAGTAATATCCCAAGATCGTGCTCTGATACCAGTTGTAACAACTGACACCAATCACACCTTAGGAAAATAATTGATAACGCGTTTTATTGTTGAATATCGTCTTTGGACTTTATTCTCTCTAAATATTAAAATTACAAGAAAAGAGTAGATGAGTTCTACGTGGGTGTTGGCCTAGCTTAGTTCTGAATTCCTTCGATGTCTCTTCCATCTTTTTAGAGCTCCTCTATATATAAACTCTTTTCCCTAACTAACCTATATGAAAGAGATAAAGATAAATTAACATATATGATCTAATTTTAAATCTCCTAATAGAATCCTAATATTAAAATAACTAATAATCAAATCTTATATTAGTTAATAAATAATAACTAATAATCAAATCTTATTTTAATTAATAAATCTTAAATAATATTTTTTTTTAAATCTCATGGGATGTAACAAATACCAAATTTTAAATATCTTTTCAAAATAAATTTTCTAGAACATGTTTATGAAATAAGCTTTCCAGAACAATTTTATAGATTTCATAAACTTATTTCAAAACGTTGTTCCATAAAATTTATTATAAAAGTAATTTTATTTTATAGATGCATTTAGCTATTTAAATATTAATTTTATTTAAATATATGTAGAGAAACGTAGTTAAAATTAGAGGAAAAGGTTCTTTCTAAAGGTCATCCTTTCCCTATATCTCTTCTCTACTATTGAAAGATTCGCTCTTGGTATCACTGTTGCCAATGCTGGTAATCATTCCTTCTCTACTTCTTCTCCTCATCTTTGTCAATACCCTTCTCACTGTCCCTTTGTTTGTACAGGGCTATGCTTCTTCTGTCTTTACATCTTCGCCCACTGCTCTTAATCGATTCACTCCTCTATAGCCAAGTTCATCGGAAGAACAAATGACACTAGTGAAGAATAAGACACCATCATGTAACATTCTCGTTTTGCCCTTAACTCGCTCCCTATATTGGAAACTACAACACTATTAATCATTTACTTTAGCATTGCATTGCATTCAATGAATCCCATTATTAAAATTGGTCACAGATTTAGTCACTGATTTGGTCACTGATTAGGTCAATGATTCGGTCACTGATTCAGTCATCGATTCGGTCATAGATTCGGTTACTGATTGAGTTACAGATCCGGTCACAGATTTGGTCACTGATTTGGTCACAAATTCGGTCACATATACAGTTACTGATTCGGTCATCATACATCAACGACGAACAAAATAGTGATTGACGCTATTTGGTCACTAAATCGATCACCATTTTAATCATTTTAATCAGTGACCAATTTTTTAGTCAACAAACAGTTTTCTAGTAGTCGTCCTCATTGACAGAAGAAACAAACTGTATAAATTCACACGAATAGCATATTGAGGTGGTTATTCGTACGTGTGCCAATAGTCAAATGTAAGATATCAAACTTACTACAAATTTGACATTGTAAGCGATTGTTCTGAGTATTAAAAGATTGATTCTAAGAAGATTTGTTATTGTTTCTTGATCTAGAAAATCAATTCTTTTAGAAGCAAAAATGTTATGAAAAGAACCCGACCAGGTTTTGGCATAGAAACATTAGATCGAGAACGATTGAAAGAAGAAGATATTGTATTGGCTTGACAAAGATGTTCTGCAGAAACCCTATTCATTTTGAACCTCTCCTCTTGAGTCAGGAACAAGGATTTAACATCTTTAACCATATAAGGATCGAGCCTTGTCGTAATGGAAGTGATGAAGGAGTCGTATTCTTCAGGTAAGCATCAAGAATAGCTCCAAGATGGTCTCCATTAGTAATCAGTGAAGCCACAACGAAAAATGTGTCCACTGTCTTCTTGATATCAAGAAGAAAAGTTGCAATGGTGCAGTCATGCTTTGGATTGCGAACCTGTAACTTCATTTTCTTGACATGAGCTTGAGTTTGGAAGGTGTAATCACTTGAAGCTCATTCCATATCTGATGAGAAGATTCAAGACTTGTGAGAATCAAAGTGGTCATCGAGGCAAGAAGTCATGCTACAATCAATTGGTCTTGTTGACAATATTTTAGAAAATTTTGATTTGTACGATGTGAGAAAGTGACTTCTTCATTAAGAAATTGAATTGGAACGACAGAGTTATCTAAGAAATTTTCCAAGTTCAGACTCCATAAGGTAGCCAAGTCTTGTTGTTTCAAAATGAGAAAATTGTCGTCATCAAGTTTGAGAATAATAGGAGTTATAAAAGTACGAAGAGAGGATGTGGAAACGAAAAAAAATTTCGTGTTGGTAGCAGCAGAAGAGGATGAAGTCGTGTTGGTTGCAGTAGAACAAGGCGAAGCTTTGGAGACTCTTGATATCATGTAATAAAGAAGGTAAGAAGGTCCATGAGAAGAGCACAAAAAGAGAAAAGAAAATTTTATTAAAGTGAGGAGAATACAAAAAGACTATTTCCAAAAGCAACGGTGAAGGTATATAAAGAGATACAAAAGCACACAGTCTGACACAAGAAAGACACTAGAAGATAAGTTTGACACAAGAAAGACACTAGAAGATAAGTCTGACACAAGAAAGACACTAGAAGATACAACTATACACCATTTTTTATATTGTATACTCTATACGTGACAATGACAAAATCAAATAGATCAACCAAGAGAATTAAACACAATCAAATAAATTAAGTCCGCAAGCAAGAAAAAGAATGCAATGGTGCAAGTAGTAGAGTAATAAAACATAATTGAAAACACATAGTCAATTTAAGAGTTGTAATAAAAAAGAATAACATGAAAATCGAAAAAAAATTTATTTGGGATGCAGGGTTACCTTTCACTCATATTATGAGGGTTTCCAGTGTTATAAAATCAATAACAATGTGTTCGGGAAACTGGTGAAATGAAGTAAGAGTGAAGTTAATTATGTCACTCCCAAGTTGAGTTTACAACATCAACACTAAAAAGAAGTAAAAAAAACTTGTAAATCATATGTAAAACTACAATGAAATAATTATAAAAAAAATTATGTTGAAATATATAACTTACAGTAATAATGATGATGATAATAATAATAATAATATATTAAAAGTATATTGAAATTTTAGTGGGTTTGAGTCGATTTAGAAAATTCAAACCAAATCATCTAGTTTTTTAAAATAAATTTTAAACAATAAATTTTTTTTTTCAGTCAATTATTTAGAACAATTTTTTTTTATTAATTTGATCTTGAACACCCTTATTTTAGGATGATGAAAATTTTCAATATTAATATATACATACTCAATGTTGAATTATTATTATTATTATTATTATTATTATTATTATTATTATAATAATAATAATAATAATAATAATAATAATAATAATAATTTTAAATTTAGTGTTTTTTTTCTACATTGGTTTTCATTGGTGTAGAATATACTTTTTATCAATCATTATTATTACTAATGTAAAAAATACTTTTTTTTAACGCTTGTTGTAGAGAATTTTTAATTTGTACAATCCAAAAATTAGTCTATATAATAACATATTTAAAATTCTAAACACTAAATGTTAAAATATATATAAATGCTTATGTACTGTTCGGCCAACCAAGTGTACGGACTCCACCAGTGGCCTGTCACTTAGGTTGATAAGATGTCGGCGATTCACATATATCGGCAAATGCTTATGTACTGTTCGGCCAACCAAGTGTACGGACTCCACCAGTGGTCTGTCACTTAGGTTGATAAGATGTCGGCGATTCACATATATCGGCCTTTTTTCTCATTGCTTATCTTGGATTCAATGTTATTTCTCTATCAACGGAGCAACTTTTCATAAGTTTTACATCTTATCCCTTTGACAAAATGTAAGTAGAGTGTATTTTACATCTCTTCTTTGACAAAAAATAAGAATAATTTTTACATAAACATTTAATGTTAAGTACACCTTAGGTCTTCCCTCTAACCAGAAGTAAAGAGGTCATCATCACATAAATACACTATAAATAACAGACAACCAGAAGATATTTTTTTTTCTTCTTTTTATCTAATATGATATACACTAAATCTCTTATATTTGAGAACTGACTTTAGTATCAGGTACCTTCCCCTATTTATCCTAACTATCATATACCGGAGATGAAAGACTGGTAAAGGAGCTGTTAGAATTAATACTTGGAGAGAATTGTTACTAATCCCCAGTAAGAACAACTTACATTACTCTGCCATTTCAAATTTACGTAAATTTGAATAAGTTATATTAACCTATTCCTAACTTTTATGAAATTTGTAAATGATTTGAATAAAAATAGTATGTCCAAACAAGAAAAATAAATTTTAATAATTTTAAAATTTTCTATTCATACAAATCATTTGATAAAACAAAATTTGAATTGCAAACAATTCGAATTCTATTTGACACAAGTCCTGATATTCAATTTCTTTATTCATGCATAAGAATGTGACTCTAGTCTTGATATTCAATTTCTTTATTCGTACATAGGAATGTGCCTCAAGTCTTGATATTCAATTTGTGAATATCACTAGTTAAGAAAGATTGAGATATTGTTTCTGTCCACATATTTGGGGAAGCTAACATTGAAGCAGACCACTTTTAGCTTCTTTAACTCATTCTTATGTTTTAGGAACACGTATATGTAAGTAGAAGATACTTTTATTAGGACATTTGCTGCTTAGAACCCAATACTTATCTTAGAATGCTTAGAACCTAATACTTATCTTAGAATAAAGATATTAATTTAGATCATTTCCTGCACAATGTAATTAATCTTATAATTTATTTGGCCACATTATTGAAATATCTAGCTAGTCGGTAGAGTAATGATGAGCTAAATTAGTTAACGAAATTATATAAAAAAAATTAGTTCCTAAAATGCCTAAATACTAGTTATTTTAATTTTTTATTTATATAATATTAAGGGCTAAAATTATCATCATTTAGAAATTGCAAGAACTAAAATAGAGGTGTGATATACTGAAAAAAATGCAAATCTACAACACGGCTCCGTAAGATTCATGAAGCAATAAAATAAAATAAAAATCAATAATTATAATATTTAAGTTTGACACAAAACTTTGATCAATCATTTCAACAAAAATCTATGGTGAGACAACCGAAGACAAAACTTTACCATTAAAATCAGTAGATGAAATTTATGCAACAGTTTGATGTTGAGCAGCAAGCCTCTTTCTAGCCTCCTCAATAACAGACAACTTGATACCACGGCCTTTGGGAAGAGAAACCCAAGGCTTAGTCCCTTTGCCAATGATGAAGACATTACCCATGCGAGTTGCAAACTCATGACCAGTTGCATCCTGAACATGGATGGTCTCAAAGCTCCCCTTGTGCTTCTCCCTGCTCTTGATCACGCCCACTCGCCCTCTGTTCCTTCCCCCCGTAACCATAACCACATTCCCCACATCGAATTTTATGAAATCAGTGATCTTGTTGCTTTCCAGGTCCAGTTTTATGGTGTCATTAGCCTTGATTACTGGGTCAGGATAGCGGATGGTGCGCCCGTCGTAGGTGTTCAAATACGGGATGCCCTTTTGTCCAAATTGAACAGACCGAACCTTACACAGCTTAAACTGTCAAAAGGCAAAAAGAAAAAGGTGTAAAATCATAAGAATCTACACTAAAAACTTTGAAACAAGATCGATAAACACAAGATTACAGTACCCATATGAATATTTAAAAGGAATCATGATCAAGATAAAGGGAATGAAAGGATTATAGGAGCTGAATGATTTGTTGGAATCAAAGGATTATAGGATCTGAATGATTTGTTGGAATCACTATAGGACATATATTATACGGACATATATTATACAGTTTTGCGGACATATATTATACAGCTTCGCAAAGGCTTTTCATTGTGCAGTTTTGACCCAATACCAGGGTCTTCGGATTTGTTGTTACATAATTTCGTGTCTACATTATTATCTAATCATAGTATAATCTTACTGCACCACTTGACCGAGTTTAAAATGTAATGCTAAGTGTTAACTTTCGCACTTTCCCTAGTTTAGTCATAAACAGACATTGTATAACGATTTGAGTATCTCTAAAATACTCTTTTTAATTTCATTTATTTTTTGCTGATAAAAAAAAATATATATGAATATTTATGTTTCGCTAACACCCCACGTCTGTGATTTTAGGAAGTACTAAACATGTTTTCAATTTATTGATTTACCAAATCCAAAACTTTTCCATCCAACAATATACCTTCAACAGTGACTCAGTGACAATATGCATAAAATAGTGATAAGAAATATAGTATAGAGCTTTGACTCCTCACCCAATAGAGTGAGTCAGTGACAATTTGCATTGGTAAATACATTAGCAAAAACCCACACATAACAAATATATGGGGAAAATTAGTAGAAAGAATAGACAGACCTTTGACTCCTCATCCCTTACAGAGTGGAGACGGAAGCGACCCTTTGTGTCGTACAGAAGACGGAAACTTTCGTTTGTTTTGGGAATAGAAACAACATCTGGTCAGAGAAAGAAAATGCAAAATCAAAAGCTTTTTTCAACAAAGTTATGCAATACTCAGCTTCAAAATTTTGACAAGAATATTCAAAAGGTGAGACAATATGTCTAAATATTCAAATAAATAGCAACTTAGACATGTGGCAACCATGTTTAAATGTACATACATACCCATGAAACCAGCAGGATATGTCTTATCTGTTCTAACCTTGCCATCGACGAGAACATGGCGCTGCATCAAGATGGCAATAACTTCTCTATATGTTAGAGCATACTTTAGTCTGTTCCTCAGGATGAGAATCAAAGGAAGACACTCCCTTGACTTGTGGGGTCCAGATGATGGCTTGGGTGCCTACACAAATCAGGCCAAAAGCATACATGAGTACAAAGGAAAATTACAAAAAAAAATGACTAAGATAATATCAATAACACAAGAACTGTAAGTATATACATACAAAGGCACCACCAAGCTTGTCAAGCATCCAATGCTTAGGAGCATTGAGCCTCTTCAAGTGTTTCTTTAACCCTCTAGCCTGAAACACGTGAGAAAAGCTAGAAATTAGTATATGAGGATACAGTTTAAGATATTATACACTCCTGAATATCCTAACAATAGTGAATCACTGAAAACCACTGCTTTAAATATACTAGATTGGCCAGCCAAATCAGGCCTTACAAAATGCCAATTCGAAAACTACCTGGTTAACCACACAGACCAATCAATGTGATCACACACCAGCTCTATGTTTAAAGCTGAAAAACACTAGAGATTGACAATGCAAGACTCAAAGATCACCATAGCTATGCAAACCATTCGTTAAACCTTGCTAGTACACACAAAAGTTCAATAACTAATTAAGTCTTAACAATTGGGTAAATAAAACCCCAAATGTAAACATCACAACTTGCCAAGGTGCATCCCAAGTTGGATTCCCAACAAAATAAATAAATAAATTAAACACACACACATAAACACAAAACAAAATAGAGATCCATGGAGAACATTAACAACACTGAAGCTGGGGAAAGCAAGCCCTATTGTAAGCGGCCAAATCAAAACCCATTATAACTGAGGGAGAAGCAGGTTCACCTACAATAAACTTAAATTTTCATCAACAGAAAAAAAAAATGCAAGAAACTGAATTGAGCAAACAGAGAAAAACTCACTACTCTCAGAAAGTTAACCAACCACATCAACAGACAACATACCCGAATTCTAGTGACAGAAAAGATAAACTCTTTGGCTTAAAGGATGATTTGGGCATGCTAAAAATGAATATAAATTCACAGTGTCTTCAATTATTCATTTTCATTTCACGATAAAAACGGAACAAAAAAAAAGTGATAAGAAAATGGTATGTTAAATGTAATTAAAGTGGAGATGAAAAGCCAACCATGATGAAGGCTTTAGCTCCTGGGAGAAGAAGTTGGGTGCGTCTGAGAGGATTAAGATCGTAAGAGACCCAAAACTAAAACCCTAGCGAAGTTCTATTTCTATATATACGGAGCCCCGTGACCCGTTTCGTAACCAAGTCCAAAACTTTCAACTGTTTTTCTATTATGATTTTCTTTATTAACAGAAATTGAACACATGGGTGTCACATGAGTTTACCATTAACTTATTTTCCTTTTCAAATATAATTCATGATTAATCTTTGGTAGGATAGCAAAATAGAATTAGATCTAATGGTGTAGCATCAATTTACCATGGTGAGATGATATATTTTGTTCCGCCAAATTTGTCAACACGTAAAGTCATAGGGAGACACGAAAAATTGACTTACTTTATTTTAATTTTGTTTATAATTGAAATAAAAATGATTAAGATTTAATGGATTATAATGGTTGGATTATGTTGTTTTAAGGATATAAATGTCCAATAGAATTGAAATTTAAATCTATTCATATTTATAAATTAATTTTAATTGCAAAACAATAATTTAATAAGTAAACAAATAGTATTTTTAAATTTATTTAATTAAATGTTAAACCACTAATGAATTAATTTTTTTTAAGATGAAATTCTTTAAATCTTATTATTTGACATTAACTTTTTAATCATAAAGAAACATAATAGTTTTGGTTTTTTTAATATAATTTAGTTTGTGTGTAACATATATTAGGAATAAAATAAAAAATGATATTTGATGGTGACAAAGGAACAACTCTTTTAATAAATGTATAAAGGTCTCAAAAATATTTAATATGCTTTAGGTCTCAAGGCATCAAAAAAATTAAATACTCACATATTATTATAAAATAAAAAATATTTAATTTTAAAATTATACTAACAAAATTTTAATTAAAAATTTAAATATTTTAACTGAACTTAAGTTTATATTCGTGCTATAAATATTATTTAATGACTTTAAATTTATATTGGTACTATAAATACTATTTAATGAATAATATTCTTTAAACGTTCTTACAATAAATTAATAATATTTAAAAAAATTGAACAGTGAAGGAATCTTTCTGTAAACTTTCTAATTTATCTCTTTCCTATATTCCGGATTTATATGTCATATCATTCTCATCATTCTCTGACTCTTCCACTTCTCTTCTTCTTTCTTCACTTATATCTCCATCATTCTATATTGTGCTTGGGTATCTTTACTTGGAGACTTTGAGCAGTAGATTGATTGAGAAAGAGTTTTTGTTCACTTTGGCTCCTTTTGATTGTATCAATATTAGGTAAAAATATTAAAATATTATGAGATTGATCAATTGATCCAAATTTTTTATTTATTTTTCATTATTATTTAATTAATCTTAAAATAATTTGTACAAATTCAAGGAAGAGAATTTAGAAGTTACAAATTATATTTAAAGACATACCAAAGGACAAGATCGAAAGATAATATCATAATAGGAGACTTGAGACTCTACTATCAAGCTTATTGTCTTAACAATCAGGTTTTATCTTTTTAACTTAGATTTATTTTATATACTTATAAGTTATATTCATTGTGATATATATTATAATTTTTAATTTTATATAAAAATATACAAATATGGCAACTACAAAATTTGAATCAGGTTATTCAAAACTTTAGACAAAAAAAAGAAAAGTTGAACTTTTTGTTTAAATCACAAAAAGGGGTTATGGATTAATTTTGTAAAAAAAAAAACTGAATTAGAAAATACAGGTAAGTCTTGTTTTAAATGAAAAGTATTTGAAACATGATAATTTATTAGATCTTGATGGCTTAGATTTATTTTCAAAATTAAATATAGATTATAGGATTGGAAAATGATAAGCAATTGACATTCTTAATTATATAAAAAGAATAAATTCTTTTCCAAATGCATATATAGAATAATGTTACTAATTTCAATATCAGTTGTTTCACCTGAAAGGAGTTTTTCAAAACTTAAACTAATAAAATCAACAATGTCTCAACAAAGATTGAACGGGTTAGCTTTATTGTCTATTAAAAAAATATTTTTAAATAAAATTAATTATGATAATTTAATAGATAATTTTGCATTACAAGAAGCTTGAAAAATAAATTTTAAATAAAAATATCATAAGTTTAATTATTTTAAAAAAATGCCTCATTTTTTTATTCGTTTTAGGCTTTCTAAAGTCTTAAGCCGGCACTATATATATATATATTAAATAATTTTATGATTTATATTCTTAAAGTCAAATTCTAAGTAAGTCTCACAAGATAAAAAGAATAGAAGATATAAAATATGTTGTAGAACCAAGCTTTTATAAAGAAACTTCAAGAGAATGTAAGTACAAGACAAAAATGAAGAATGAAACATCCTAACTTAAATAAGATGAATGTAACAATAATGCTAAAAGTCAAGAGTGGACCATTATATAAGGAGAATCAAGAAGAGAGAACTTTGTTAGAAGTGCTTAATAACATATGACTCAAGTCATGTAAAATAAATGTTTGATAAAAGTTTTCAAAATTAGATATATCTTTGAGATGTCATATCATCTATTATCTACAAGTTCACTTAGAACAACTTTTCATGAAGACTCTAGTATAAAGTACCATTCATTAATATTTGAAAGTTTTATTCGGCATTGTCAATTATATAGAGAGACATCACAAATATAAAGAGTGTTATCTAACCATCTTGTATTATAAGACAAATGATGTCACCAAGAAGTCAGGCCATTGAGAAAGACTTTAACCCAAGATGCTCTAAGCATGCAACCTACAACGACCCTTTCTAGACTCCTATATAAGGAACCTACAATGACCCTTTCTAGACTTCTATATAAGGAAGCCTTTTATGTACAAGAAGTAGAAGATTTTGAGACATAACAAGTGATCCACATATGCAGGTGAAAAGTAGTCTTCCATCACACATATTTTATACAAACATTTATAACTTTATTGTACATTGAAAGCACTTTTCTGTGAGCTTTATTATCAAATTTTAAGTAATTCCTTTTAATAGTAATAAATTGGATTTAATGTATTTTAATTTTGCATTTTTAGCTAATATGATAACATAAGTTTTCCTGTAGATATTATGGGAATTTCTATAATTTTGGATGGCTTTGACATTCTTTGGGTTTTCGGAGATTAGATAAGTTTTTGATTGGTGTTCTGATTGATTCTATCTGGTGGTTTGTGTTTCAATTCTCTATTTCTCTTTGTCTATTTGGACTTTGATGATATGATTTGGAGTTTTTGTTTGCCTCGGATTGGGTTTGGATCCTGAAATTGGATTTTGGCATGGGTTCTGATGTGGTTTCAATCTTTGTTTTGGGTTTTCTATTGAATTACTGGATGTTGTTTGGTTGCTGATCCTTTCGGATTGGTCAGGAACTGTGACTGTGTGGAAGGCAACAATCTCCATAAAATTAACAAGAAGCGGAGACGTGCTCAAAGGAGTAACTCCATGTATAACTCAAAATTCTTTCACATTCCATTTCTATCTATTACATGCAGTATAAAAAAAACACTAACATATTGTATTGACATTCTCATAGATCCAACATGCAAAGAAGTAGCACATATACATATCAGATAAACACAACTCAATTATACAGGAGCAAAGTAATAAAGGCATACCAGTTGTTGATCCCAAAAATGTTTCTTTTAATTTGCTTTAAGCTTTTTCGCAATTTGTGAGAATTGGACTATAATTCCTGAATAAACTAGATTCCCTGTTGAATTTTTCTACCTATCTATCTATGAACAACGTGTACTTGCCTCTTCTAAAAAAAGTTTCCCCTAAAAAATGACATGACATATTTTAAAAAATTTCTAGACTTTTTCAATTCTCATGTGTAGTTGTGTTTTCAATTATCCCTCTTTATTAAGAAAACTAATAAATTAATTTTATTAACCCTCTTTTATGTGCAATTAAAATTAAAAATAGAACAATGTAGTGCAAATGAAAGTATATATTCATTTGAACAACCCACGTGAAATGACCAGAGAAAATTAGGAAATGAATATAATTCAAAGATAAGAGGTTGGCAATGACCTTTCAAGGGATTACATATCCAAAAGATGGCCAAGACTTTGCTTTTACAGGAATCAAACGCCAAAAAGATAAAAGGTTGGCACTGACCTTGCTTCTACAGGGGATCACTTATCCAAAAGATGGCCAAGACTTTGCTTCTACAGGGAATCAAACGCCAAAAGTTAAGAGGTTGGCAATGACCTTGCTTCCACAAGGGATCACATACCTAAAAGATGACTAAGACTTTGCTTCTACAAGGAATCAAGTGTCAAAAAGATAAGATGTTGGCAATGACCTTGCTTATGCAAGAGATCACATATCCAATAGATGGCCAAAACTTTGCTTCTGTAGCGAATCAAGTGTCAAAAACAATATGTGACCTTGTATCAAAGGGTCATCTTTTCTTCATTGGACCTTATATCAAAGGGTCATATCTTTACTAGATCTTGTATCAGAGGGTCATTCTTTCACTAGACCTTGTATCAGAGGGTTACCTTTTCATTGGACCTTGTATCAGGGAGGTCATCTTTTCACTAGACCTTGTATCAGAGGGTCATCTTTTCACTAGACCTTGTATTAGAGGGTCATCTTTTCACTAGACCTTGTATTAGAGGGTCATCTTTTCACTAGACCTTGTATCAGAGGATCATTTATCAAAACAAAAAGGTTGAGACCTTGCACTAGAGGATCACAAACCAATAGAAACGATATGACGGTTGAGACCTTAACAATCTTAGAGGGTCACAAACCTATGTGAATTCATTTTTTCCTTGTATGAAAATGTAGTCACCAATGATTTTTCAATATTTGTACAAATATCTTAATAAGACATATACAAATTTTTCAAATAAGCATATGTATGTATAAAAATGTTTTTTTTAGAATTTTTTTCAATAATTTTGAATGATTTTATTTTTCACAAGGGTTTTTTTCAATGATTCTCAAAGAAAAAAAAAATAACTTTGAAAGATTTTCAATGCATGTACAAATGTTTCAAAAAGATATGTACAAATTTTCAATTTTACTTTTGAGAAAATGCATATATAAATGCATGTTTTTTTTTTCTTTTTTCTAAAAATGCATATAAGAATGCATGAAACTTTTTTGAGAAAATGCATATATGAAATTTTATTTTTCGTAAATGATAATGCATGGAATGAAAATTTTCAATTATCTTGAGTAATTTATTTTTTTGATTTTCTTAAATAATGTATGAAATTCTATTTTTGATGTATGGATGCACAAAAATTCTTTTTTTTTTCTTGAATAATAATGTATGAAATTCTATTTTTGATGAATGGATGCATATATGAAATTTTCGAGAAAATGCATGTATGCATGAAAATCTATCTTGGAAAATGCATATGTGAATGTATGAAAATCTATTTTGAAAAATAAATATAAAAATGCTTGAAAATTTTCAGAAAATGCATGAATGCATGAGATTTTATTTTGAAAAATGTATATATGCATGCTGAAACTTTAAGAAAATGTAGGAGTGTATGAAATTTTATTTTTGAAAAAATGAATAAGTGCATGAAATTTTATTTTTTTGAAAATGTATAGTAAATGAAATTTTATTTTTGAAAAATGCACAAGTACATGAAGTTTTATTTTTAAAAAATGCATAAGTACATGAAGTTTTCTTTTTGAAAAATGCATAAGTGCATGAAATTTTATTTTTTAAAAAATGGATATATGAATGCATGAAAATGTTATTTTTTGAGAAAATGCATGAGTGCATGAAAATTTATTTTGAGAAAATGCATAAATGCATGAAATTTTATTTTGAGAAAAATGCATGTATAAATGCATAAATTTTAATTTTTTGTTAAAATGCATATATGAATGCACAATTTTTTTTTTTGAAAAATGCATATATGAATGATTTTTTTTTGTGTGTGAACATGCATTAAAGTTGTTCAGTTTTTCTGCTTATTGTTTAAATGCATGGACTAATGCATGATGACTTATTTTTATTTTTGCTTGTATGATAATGCATAAATGAATACATGAGATTTTCTTTTGCAATTTTCAAATGATTTTCAATGTATGTACAAATATTTTTTTTTGGAAATTTTTTTTTTTCAATGATTTTCAATGTTTCAAACAGTATATACTAAGGATTTTTTCAAAAATTTTCAATGTTTCAAAAAGTATGTACAAAAAAATTTGCAATGATTTTTTTTTTGTTTCAAAAAGTATGTACAAAGGATTTTCAATGATTTTTTTTTTTTGTTTCAAAAGGTATGTACAAAGGATTTTCAATGTTTTTTTTTTGTTTCATAAAGTATGTATAAAGGATTTTCAATGATTTTTTTCCTCAAAAATATGTACAGAAATTTTAAAAGAGAACTTATGTACAAATTCGTGTAAAGTCATATGTTTCTTGTAATTATTGAATTTATTATATACTGTCTTCCATTTTTTTTGAAAACCCAGGGACATTCGAGGCTAATGTCAACCTAGTGTAAATATCAGCTTCTCATTTAGAAACACTACTTTAGTGCATGCTTGAACCCGTGGGCAAAGGATAAGTGTGAATGAGTGTTTGAGGTATTTGAAGGATACTGGGAATGTACAATCCTCAGAAAGGATTGCCTCAATTTCGGTATGTTGAACTGGCTATGCCAACTTTAGTTTAGAAGGGTATGAACAATTTGGTTTGAAAAAAATGGGAGTAGTGTAAAGGACTGCCCCTGAAAGGAAAATCATGCAGCTGCCCCAGTTTGTCTACACATAAGTAATGATGAGGTATGTGTGAATGATGGCTTGGGTATGGATGAGGTGTGTGTGTGTGTGTGTGTGGGTGTGTGGGTGTGTGGGTGTGTGTGTGTGTGTGTGTGTGTTTGTGTGTGTGTGTGTGTTTTTGTGTGTGTGTGTGTGTGTGTTTGTGTGTTTTTGTGTGTGTGTGTGTGTGTGTCTGTGTGTGTGTGTGTGTGTGTCTGTGTCTGTGTGTGCGTGCGTGCGTGCGTGCGTGTGTGTGATGCGTGTCTAGATATATGATATGCGATATGTTTAGATATGTGATAAATGTCTAAATGTATGTATTGATATATGATACATGTCTAGATATAAGATGTATGCAAAACTAATTAATGTATATATGTCAATAAAAATTATTTTTTGATAATTTTTTATGTGAGCAAATTAGTAAAGGATGTACAAAAAATACAAATTAATTAAGCAATAATTACAAAAAATTGTTTTGTTTTATTTTTATATATATATATATATATATATATATATATTTTTTTTTTTTTTTTTTTTTTTTTTTTTTTTTTTTTTATGCATGAAATTTTTAAGAAAATGTATTTAGGAATGCATGAAATTTCTAGGAATGCATTTATGAATTTCTTTTAGAAAAGTTTTTTCGAAAATGCAAATATATGAATGCAAAAAATGGATTTATGAAATTTGGAGAATATGCATGCATGAAAAAGATTTTTTTTTTTTAAAGAAAATGCATGAAATTCTTCTTTTGTTTTTTCTCCTTCTTTTTTTTAGAATGTATAAAATTCTATTTTTGAAAATGTATGAATGAATGTCATGAGACTAAATTTTTGTTATTATTATTTGATATCAACATTTTAAAAAGAAATGCATAAATGAATGAGAATGCATTAACATATGCATGAAATTTTATTTGAGAATTCTTATAAAAATATATAAATGAATTCATGATGAAAATGCATGTGGGAAATGCATATATTTCATTTTTTTTTATTTTATGTATGATGATATGAAAATGTATATATGAAATCTATTTTTTTTTTATTGAATGAATATATGTTTGAATATAATAAGATTTCGAAAATGCATAAATACATGATGCTATAAGGATGTGTGGATGAATGCATTGGCTCTATTTGAAACCATTTTTTTTATGAAAATGCATGTATGCTATTTACATGATAGTACATGAATGACGCATGAAACTTTAGATGATTCTATGAGATATGTATACATGTATGAAGTCCTAAGTGGATGTATAAATGAATGAATTCCCTCTTTTTTTTTCAATATCATGAGAATGTATAGATGAATGAAAATATATTTTTTATTTACATAAATTGATGTATGTAAGAATGTATGAAAATTTATTTTTGATTGATTTTTTTTAATGTTGTATAAGCATATGTATGACATTTTTTTTATTTATTAAAAAAAGACAATATGTAATGCATATGAAAAAAATGAGATTAATTTTTTTATTCTATTTTCTAAAATCATTTTTTTTTAAAATATAATGCATGTGAGAAAAAATGATATTAATATTTTTTATTTATATTTCCCAAAATTATTATTTAAAAAAAAAATATGTAAGACATGTGAGAAAAAAATGTTTAATGTTCTTTTTTTTTTTGTTATTTTATCAAATCATTTTTTAGGAGAATAAAGTATATAATGCATGTGAGGAAAAATGTCTAATGTTTTCTTTTTGTATAACAATAATTTTGAAGTAACAAGTGCACCATTGGGTTGCAAAAATTCTCTCTTAATGTCCTAAACAAGGTTTGACCTAATGGGGCTTAAGTTCGAGGCTTGTAAATGCGCTCACACAGGATAGCTATGCCCTAAATACCATGCCTTTTTTTTCTCTTTTTTCATTTTATTTTACGTTGTTGGGCCAGGTCCACCAAAATGCTGCAACATTCTTTTTGTTCATTCTCAAACGCTGCCATAATTGCTTTGTGACGAATTCTTCCTCCACATCCTTATTGTCTTCTTGCACCTCCATACTACACTTAAAATACCAATATGTCCTTATTGTAAAATTCGAAAAGGCTAGACTACCCTTCACCCTATACCCTCCCTCACTTCACTGAAACGCATTCTTTAGTTCCATTTCCCTCTTCTCTACATAGTGTGTGTTGCGCTTTCTCTCTCCTCTATTGTGAGTTTCTTTTTTCCTAAACAACCTCTCTTGCAATAATATTGATGAACTATTATTAAAAGTGATCTTTTAAAGATAGTGTTTCTTTCGAATTCATCGGTCCCATTTTCTGTTATTGTTTTCTTTAGAGAGTTACCACGATGTGTGACTCTATCATCGTGTTTGCTTAACAAATTTACAAACCGAAAGGTAACCACCCATTGGTCATCCGGTTTGCATATTAACAAACTATTTGTAAACCAGACGGTGTGGCGTCTAGTTTATAAATTGTAAATCAGATTCCACCTCCCCCATTATGCATCCGTTTGTAATTTATAAATCGGACGTCCATCCATCCGATTTATATTTCCAAAAACTTTCTAAATCAGATGGCTTCATCCGGGTGACCTACAGAACGACCAAAATTTACGAAAATTTAAAAATCTTACCTCGTCATCGTTTCTTGCCGCCGATCAACACTCCCCATAGGTTAAAAAGTCTTTCTTATCGTTTAATCACCCACTAAACCTTCAAAAACACCACTGTTGACGATGTATTTGAGCAAAAATGGCTATTGTGCATCACTGTGGAGACGGAGGAATGTCCTGTGCGTTTTTCATATGAGACCAACACATACCCTTTTTGGTCATTTCTATAAGGGCAAAAGGGAAACTTAACTTTTTATATAGGTGGAGGAAGAATTCGTCTTGCTTTGTATTTCACTTCATGCACTATTAATAAAATTTGGGCCGAAGCCCATTTCGCCACTACATTCCCTTAGCATATGCAATTTACCTAATTTGATTAGGGTTTAAAGAATATGAAAGAGGTGCGGAGTCATTCTTTTATGCAGTTGTATTTTCAATTACCAATCTTTATTAAGAAACCTAACAAATTAATTTTATTAACCCTCTTTTATGTGCAATTAAAATTAAGAATGAAACACTGTAGTACAAGTGAAAGGATATAGTAATTGTGCATCTGAAATAACTAGAGAAAAATAAGAAATAAATATAATTCAATATTTTGAACTACTCAAATTAATGATAGTAAAAGTAAACATCAATAACCATGAGAGAGAGGATACATGATGACTACATGATGACTGTTAAGTGCAGAGATGTAAGTTGCATGTACTAATTGGAGAGAGAGAAAATGAAGACAACAATTAATAAAAAAGAGTACAACTAATAATTTTATTTTTTCTTTTTCACATACCCTTAATGGATTGGACTTAAATAGATCAGACCTGAAGAGTTCTTCCTACACCCAAATAAGATTTTTCCTGCACCCTAATAAAAAAATTCATTCCACAATTACCCTTATATGAGAATCGGATGGCACCCCCATCCGGTTGTCATTTGAAAAAAATTGACAACCGGATGACACCCCCATCCGGTTGTTATTTTTTTTCAAATGACAACCGGATGGACTTCTCATCCGGTTGTTAATTTTTTTTTAAATGACAACCGGATAGGGATGCCATCCGGTTCTCATTTCCAAATCAAAATGATAACCGGATGAAACTCATCCGGTTATCATAGTCAAAATCGAAAACGGATTAATTTTTTGATTTGGACTATGAGAACCGGATGGGTTTCATCCGGTTATCATTTTGATTTGAAAATGAGAACCAGATGACACCCCATCCGGTTGTCATTTGAAAAAAAATTAACAACCGGATTTGAACAAAAATAACAACCGGATGACCTGCTCATCCGGTTGTCAATTTTTTTCAAATGACAACCGGATGGGGGTGCCATCCGGTTCTCATATAAGGATAATTGCAGAATGAATTTTTTTATTAGGGTGCAGGAAGAATCTTATTAGGGTGTAGGAAGAACTCGTCATCAGACCTTCATAACTTTTTTATTTTTCCTATTAAATTGGGCCTCAACCAAATCATTTTATTTTTCTGACCAAACCCAGATTGGGCTTCATTCAACATTTTTTTTCTCTCTCTCTCTTCTTTTATTTTCTGCTATTTATCTTAAAATGGATTAAAATTTCATTTCTTGTCTTTTTTTTGTTTTTTTTTCTTTTAATAAAAATAAAATTAGTCTAAAACTCTCTTTTTTCTAATTTTTATTTTTTTATTTTAAATTATAAAGTAACATATTTTATTTTCTAAACTACTTTTCCATATTTAAAATGAAATAAAAGACTATTTCTAATGAATAAAATTCAATCCTAATTTTTTCTGCTTTTTTTTTCTGTTTTTTTTATTTTTTTAAAAGAATAATTTTATTTGTCTAGACAAAATTGGATGTTGACAAGGAAGAAAATAAATAATACCAACACTATATGATGAGATCCTAGAATCATTGGCCATGGTAAGAATGAGGTAAATAACCTAAAATAGACAGAGAAGAAAAAAAAGATTTATTACTAGTAATATGATTTGTGAGACTTGAATTTATAATCCAAGGGCCAAGAAAAGTGGAGTGAGACCAACGAAAGATGTACTTGTGTGTGCAATAGAAGTAGTGGAATTAAAGTTATGATGATTCTCATATCATTTGAGAAATTCATTAAAAATAGCAAGTTGTCTTGAGGTATCATATGAAGTAAGACCTGAAGTAGACAATTGCAAAGAAGTAGTTAGGACAACTATAACAAATCAAGGAGGACGACCATGTAAAGCGTAATATCAATCTTGTGGCCTAGCCTGTGATAATGTTCATACTTGCAACACTTTTTAGTTGGTTGGTTTGTGAGAATATTGTGATCATCACGCTAAGATACCAAAGTGAAAGAGTCATCAGTCGCTCTAGGTATATCAGTGGTAGCTTACCTCACACACCAAAATGATGGAGCAAGTGGAAGTAAATTAGGCATAATTGAGAATTCCAAAATCGTATCATGGATATGTTAACAGTCGTCATGAAGTCCATGTAAGCCAATAATATTATAAATTTTGATCTTTGCTTGAGTTCTTGAAAAGGAATGAAGACAAGAAACAATAATTTAATGTAATCATGAAAAAGAGTATGAACTTTAGCCAAATATTCAATCATTATAGTTGAATATCTTTAATATATAATAATTTGGTTTATTCCGAAACTTCTAAACATGTCTAATAAGTACAAAATGTTTTAAAAATAAGTGAATAATACGTTGAGAACCATGTATAATTAAGCATCAAATCTCATTTTTGATAATAATGGTCACATTCTAGGTAAGATGATCAACATAACCCTAACTATAATTTAATGTCTAATGGCCAAGTATTATAATTAGTTCCATAATTAGTTCCATTCAATTTCTCCATAAATAATTCAATTTCTCCATAAATAATAGATTAAGGACAAATCCAAAACAAATACAAGGCGAGCCTAACATTTGTAATCGATATCAGGAAAGATGTTAGACACGTCATCACATGCGAGAGAAAGCAATGATAGTGACACGATTTGAAGAAACATGTGAAGGGGCGTTGAAGCTCCGATCACTGTCATCTTTGTAGCATGATGGTTGTTTGGCCGAGACAATCTAAATGGCGGTGTCACCAATCCAAATGAGGGTGGCACAATGTGAAAATAGAGTAAAGAGATATAAGATTAATCTGTTGTGTATAATAAACACATATATACATATGATTATGTAGTTATACATAAGAAACACAAAACATACGAACTAAACCCTAACAAATTACCCCAAAGAACGGATGTACATTTCCTGCCTAAATCTTAACACGAAAATCTATTAATATAAGCAACCATAAGGTAAGACTTGAATGACAAGAATTAACCTTTCTGCAAGAGACAAAGAAGTTTTCCAATTAAACGATCTTTGATAAACTTTCTCTATACTCTAGGTGAAAGTTTGCTTGGAAACTCTTTGACGAAAACATCGGAAACCCTGAATACTTCCCAAAAAAAACTCAGTTATTCAAAACACAAGGGCATCATTCATCTGGTTTCTCGTACTCATACTCCAATTAACATTTTTCGACAAAAAAATTCTAGATGTTGCTTGATTGACATTTTGGCCTGAGAGGTTAAGGGTCTCTCCAGCAGGTCAAGAGACGCTTTGACAAATCAAATCATCATCAAAGCATATAGGGGATAATGTAGGAGCATCCTTGGCAATCTTAAATGGTACTCAATTTTCAGAATCCACAGTGAGATTAATAAGGACAGACAAACATTCCATACACAACAAATATATAAGAGAAATATAATATGATCTCGTCTAATAACTCTAGGAGGACAAAATTCCTCATGAGCTTCCCCATTCCAAAACATTCTTATTCTAACGGAAGAATGTAATGCCAGGAAATTTACTTCACGGAGCCATAAGCTTCATTCATGTGGTTACAAACAAATCTCTGCATTTCCTGTAATAAACGTACATCAACTTTGAAGCCAAAAATAATTGTTTCTGCATCATTTTGAAAATCTTGACAAACTATCTTCAATACAGTTGGTGTAAGTTTGTTTCAGCAGAGTTGAAAGGTATTAGTGTGCATAAAGCCACAGTATGTACAATGCTAAGCTGGCTCATTATTTTCATGTTTTTTTTTTATGTGAAATTTTGATGCCCAACGCGGAACTAAACACACCATTAATCAAACTGTTAAAGGTTGGGGATGTGAAAGAATTCTAATTAGAGATCACGCACCTCCGAAAGAAAGAACACAAGAAGCTAATGAATATTTTTATTCATTATTCACTAATGTACATTCCAATATTTAACAATAGTGATTTTCTAACCAACTCCAAGAAAGACAAAAATTGTTGTAGCCTGTCCCAATTTGTTGTACACGATACCATTCTCAGCACACTTTCTCACCATCTAAAAATCTTATCCTGTAATGAAAAAGATCCTGTTGCAATAGTGTTTTAATGAATCAACCAGATATTGCCCCCCAGAAAAATATGAGAATCTGATAGATATGTCCAGGAAGAACCAACCTTTCAACTTTCCCAAGAGTATGAAAAAATATACATATACATATATATATATATATATATATATATATATATATATATATATATATATATATATATATATATATATATATTTAAATCCACGATGTAAACTTTTTATTAGTAGACCGCAATGTGCAACAAATAAAGAACCAACCAGATTTATTTCAGTCCATTATCTAGATTCCTTTTCAAAAATACACCACTATCTAGATTGAAAACTTGAGACTTTGTTAAAATTTTATTCCATATAAAGTGCATATAAATAAACAGCCAGATATATTTAACTTCCCAAAGGCAACGCACGTAATGCATGCCCTCGTGTTAAGAATTGCTGGCAACACATTTTTTACCACACTCCTTACTATATGCTAAAACCTATTAAACATCACAAAATTATAGATTTCACTCCTTATTTAATAAACTCTGTTCATGATTTTTGTAGTTAAGAAAAATAGACAAAATTTTGCACGCTAATTTTATGAAACACTCGATTATCCATATTATTGACGTTTAACTCTAAATCCTTTATCATGCATATTATTGACATTTAGTGGAACCTTTTACTACGCAACTAATAAATTCCTGTAGCAATGCAACTAAATTTTTTGCCCTAAATTTAACCAATAGTAGAGAATATAGCGTCTATATATATATATATATATATATCCCAAGTCAAATATGTCAATCAAAAGTCAAATAACTGGTGGAAAATTAATCTTACTCTCCCACCCCCTCTCGAAAACATTCCGTTCATCATTTTAGTCAACATGTGGGTAAATAAATTTGTTTTGATAACTATGTCAAATGGCAGGTTCAAAATAAAACTTTTAACTAAATTTAAAGACTCAGTCGCAGGAGTCTTACCATATGATCTGCAGAAATAATGTAGAATGACACTAAGGTTTAAATGGTTTTTCAGGCCACCAATACTCGGGCAGCCCATCTTTCTTGCGTTCTTCTCTTTTCTCTTTGTCTTTCTGCTCCAACAGTTTGTTAGTCCTCGCCAAAAAATCATCCCTGACCTTGTCCATAATTTTATCAAAGCCAGCAATTGATTTCTCCATGTGTTCCAACAGCTCAGAATTAAGATCCTCAAATATCTTATACAACTCCTGCAAACAATCAAAGAAAATTAAAATTCATGTTCCATAAGCGTTAGCATTGTTTTGGAGCGATAGGGGAGGTTTTTTTTTTTTTTTTTTAAAATTGAAGTTGTCATCTTTATAAAAAAAAACATAAATATTAATACACCTATGCTTGTAAAATGTCATTTTATTCCTTTATTTTTTTAAAAATATCAAATTAGAAAATAATGAATCCAAAATGTTTAATAAAAAGGTATACCATAACATCTTCATTCCAGTGCTGCAGGTAGGGGGGACCAGTGGTGTAGGAACCAAGAGGCTCACGGTACCATTCCCCATTAAATGTTATTCGATCCATCGCTTGTTCTATGCTCAGAACTTCCCATGGCCTCAACCCAGGAATGATTTCAGCCAACCTCTTTCTGCCTCACACAGCAATCCACCCCAACCCAAAGAAAATAAGAGGAGGGGGGAGGAAGGGCAAGAGTTAGAAACCATAACATATTGCTGAATATTGTAGCAATCACAATTCACTGCTATTCTGGTAACAGTCTCAGAATGTGCATACCTAGTATGTTTGGGAATGTATTTGTTGGGCATGTGATCCTGTTCCAATATAGTGGTCAGTTCAGAGCCACTAGCCCAAAGAAATAGGGCATAACTTGGAATTTTAGCTCCAGGCCAAATACCATCATTAGCTTCCAATACTGCTAAATCACGTCTCTTGCTTTGTATAGCCTCGTCTTGAAGTTGCTTATAAGTCTTCTTTTCAAATCCCTTCAAAGGAACCCAAGGTGGTATACCCTTTTGTAGTTTGTGAAGCAATGCTGTTGCTGAAGCACAAAGTCTAACTAAAAAGTTGCCCAACCAAGAATTAGTTTTTATCAAATACTAACTCAAAGGGGGCAGCAGAACAATCCCCAAGCCAAAAACACAAAACACCAAGTAAGAAGACAACCTAAAATTGCATTTATTATTATTTTACTTCTACAGTTTTTGTCAAGAAGTATTGAACACACAGTTATCAAGATTTGTGTCGAAAACTGGATAATGTGATATTCCAATTTTAGGGGGCGTTGTTAACAGAACATGTTCAAAACAGTTCCAGATAGCCTCCTATTCTCCCTTTGACTGATGCAGCAACTGAGGGACCACAAATTTGGAAAATTACACAGAACGATTCCTCCCATCTCATAAAGTTTTCTAACGATTTGAAACTAAGAAATAAAAAACACCACTGATCTGTAGAGCAGAGCAAAACACCATATAGATCTAACATTTGATTGTAAATGGTAACTGGTCCATTAGTCTTGTATCTTGCCACCTCGTAGGCTCATACAGAAACAAATGCTCAAGTGCTTATATATGCTATACTCCCTACTTTTTCACGCCCTATATTCGTCAATCATCATAAAGAACGATGCCAAAATGGTCAAAAGACATATAAATAGTTTACAATTTCTGTCATAGACTCTGCTCAAATCTAAACAATAAAGAGTATATTAGAGAAAGAAAAAACATGGAGCTCAACAGACCTTCCCAAGTGGCAATTGCACGCTCCATTCCGTAAATCATGTGAATGGGTGCCCATTCATCCATATCTTCTCCCCAAATGAAAGTGTTCTTATCAATAATCCCAGCACCCCATGCAGTTTTAAGCGTAATCAACTCTAACGGTCCTCTTGTGCGACCCAGCCGATCCTTATAGTACCATCCACCACTCCTCATGATAACTACATTGATTAGGAAAAGGGAATAACATCATAGAACCAAAAGTAAAACAATGGGCAGATACATCAACTAATAGAAGATTTTACAAGTAGAGTGTGATACTTTATTACAAAAGCTTCAACGGACAATGATAATATTGATTAGATATCTCACATTCAACTCCCATCTTATAGCAAACTAGCAATAATATAACCACAAAATGTTCAAAACACTCCTTTCTAACCTACGATTTTTTTCCCTTACAAATTAAAAAGGTATAGCTTGTTTCACAACCAAGCATAGAGCACCAAAATTGATAAATGCCTGAGGTATCATGAACAAGAATCAATATATTTTTATCTAGGCTATCAATTCTTACCGATTAACCCACATCAACAATGTATATTAAGTATTTCAACACAAATATTCCAGTACATATTTCACCTAGAGTCAAATCCAAGACCTTATAGAATCTGAACACAGCTTTTCTGTTAATGCTGTTCAACGACTACGATACTTTATTTCACCCTTACTTTAGAAGAGAAAAATTCAAGATCAAAAAGTTCTCTTAATTTGATAGACTTTTATATGCTAGGTTACATTTATAACATTTGACATATACCTCTTTGCAACATGTAGGTGATCTTCTTTTCTAAATTTTGACATATTAACATAATTCTTTCAATTATGTCCAAAATATCGCTTCATGATGTATAATATTCTTGAGAATTTAGCTTTAACTAAGTTTAATGACATTGCATGATCCATGTAATCAATTTCACTTCATAAGGTAAGGTTATTGATATTAGAATTTGAACCCGAGACCTAATTCAATATCACAAAACTTGTAAAGAAAACAATAGTTACATCTCTAACTTGAGATCTCACGTACACCCCCTCAACAATACATGATGCATGGACAAATAGGGGTGCTCGATAACAGCATTCCCTCACAAATCACAACTAACAAACATGTAAAGATACAAGTGGCGAAATAACGACCAGAGATAGATTATGATACATCTTAAAACTTACAAGTATACATCCCAAACTAATAAGAACTACATCACTCATATCTCTACTCAATATGTGATATCAACTTGTGTTATAACTGCTTAAAATATCACTAAAATAATAATATTATTACTATAACTTTATGCACAGAAAAGTTGTCTTGGTGGGCAGTTTCATGAATTTGAATCCATCAAGAAAACAACCGCAGCATAAAATGACCCTCTCATACATTTCACACAGCGTGTAACTTTCAGGAACTGAGGTACACTAGTTTTTTTTTTTTTTTTTCTATAAATAATCAAAACCTGACAGTGACTAATTATAATTCTTACACTTCCATGGTTCCACCCGTCATTTGTTTAAGGTCTGATTAAACCAGACTCGTCTCCCATGTCTTTTCCACAGATTTTGCCAGATATCCCTCCTTCGGACCAACCAAAAACTCCTTAATTGTTTAAGGACATTACATTGACATCTCTTGTACATTACACTATCTCCCCTTAATTAAACATCGTTGTATATGTTTGAAAAAAGAGGTAATATGTGCAATCCGAAATAACTTCAACCTCAGGTCGTACGTGAAAAAAAATTAAACTAAATTTGTTTCACAAATAAAAAAAAAAAAATACACATTAGTTTGTATTGACTAAATATAAAGTTTGAATAATGCCGTTTTATTTTTTACTTTATTTTTCTGTAGTAAGTTGTTATGAAAAAGTTTTGTGCAAATATGTTACATCTCACATGAAAGGACAACCTAGAAACATAGAACACAGGCAAATAAGTAGGATGGGAAAAATATTGAATGCAACTCACAGTCATAGTAGCGCCTCTCGAGGTTCTTATATCCAATGGACTGGGCCGCGTCGATGGGCTTCCCGGGAGGATAGGGCCGCTGTCTGAAGTTCCAGAGCCCGAAAAAGAACTGTCTGGCGAAGTCCCAAAACTTAGCGTCGGCCTCTTCGCGGGTCTTCTGGGCCTTGCGGGGCATGGGCCGTCCGTCGAGCCCAATAACATGCGGAACCTGCTTCCACATCTCCCAATCCTCATCGTGGTAGGGTTTTTCGTTCTCCTTCAGCTCCATCTCGTTTATCGTGTCGAGAATCTCTTCGGCGCGCGCCAGGAACTGCACCACGGGGCTGCTGCGCATCATCTCCACGATCTCCGCGTTCTCCCGAATTTCCTCCTCCGTGGCGTTCTCGCGCTTCTCAAAGACCGAGTCGTCGGAGCCGAAGGCGGCGTCGTTCTCAGCGAGGATTTTGTCGACCTCCGGGGTGTGGCGGTAGTCCGGGATGTTCTCGGCCTCCCAAATGGCCTGGCGGGCCATCATCTCATAGGCACCGGGCTCGGAAGGTTCGGCGGGCTTTTTGGGCTTGCGGCGGAAGGGGTTGGGGAGGGAGATGGCGGCGAAGTTGGGGTAGAGGGAGGGTGCGTCGGCGAGGTTGAAGGCGTTGTTGGGGAAGGAGGGGAGAGAGAGAGGGTTGGGGGGTTTAGAGAACCAGTTTCCCCCGAAGGGATTGAAGTTAATGGAAGCCATTGGAGGAAACTGAAAATGAAGGAATGAAGGAAGATAGTATTGTTTGAAGTGAAGTGTGAGAAGTGTTTCTTTCTGTTGAATTCAGGGGAGGATAAAGAAAATGGACCCAATTCAACGTCAATAGATGGACCTCTTCATTCTACACCCCATTTTATAAACCTGCACCCCATGGGGTGGCGAAGTGACAAAAATACCTTCGCTTCCATTTATAAACCAACCCTACGTTTCTTTCTCCCCCACTTTATGTTCTTACTCCATTGGCGCACCCTCCATTTCTTCTGTGTTGCTCGTGTTTGTGAGTGAGAAACCTTCATAACACCATTGACCTCCTTATACGGCTTGGAACGTGTGCGTTCTACGATAGTTTAGGTACAAGCAAATGTTTCTTAACTTCCTCAACCATTGGAAGGAGTTACAGCGACTATTATTAATAATAAATTATTATACTTTGTTCACCATTTTGTTACTTATCTGATACATGCATTAGTTAAAAAATCAGTGTCACATTCATATGTATTTCTGGGAATGGCAAAGATGTATTACCATATCATTGGTAGCTTAATTTGAATGAGAATGAGACACAATCAGCATCACAACATAATCATACTTGTCCAATCCAATTAGTAATTTATCATATTTTTATTTATTATTATTAGTATTATTTTATCATGATTTATTTATTTTCACTTAATATAATATCAATAAATACAAGCTATAAATGTCATACTAGATTAGAAACAACTCTTAGATAATTTATTATAATTTTATTATATACCTAGATTTTGTATTTTAAATTAAAATAATATAATAGATCATAACTTTTAATTATTAATATATAAAAATATTTTTATTGTTTATGTTTATTTTATGTCAATATTGTTACTATTAAAAAATAAATTTTATATTAAAAATTAATTTTGTATCAAGTGTTTTTAAAATTAAAAAAAAAAACAAAAGATACAAATTGTACATTAAACAATATATCTTTCGTATTTTAATGTACATATGAATTTAGGATAAAAATATACTGTTGAAATTTCAGTTTATACTGCACGTTTAAAAGATTGGGATCTCTTCGTGCACTTCCATAATTTAAAATATTTTTATTTTAGCCATATTGTTTTTCTGCACTTTCATAATTTTAAATTTTAAATATTTCTATGTTAGTAATCAGGAAAAGACAAAAATATCCTTAATATTTAAGATTTAGTTAAAGATAGAAAAGAACATCGAGGTTTTGAGTTCGCGTTCAGTTATGGAAATAGAATTTTGGGGCAACCAAAGTCCGAGGGAGAGAGATTATAGAGGTGAAAGAACATTGTGTTGGAGGCTGTAATTGTGAGAGGGAAGGATTTGAGGACTTCTTTGTTTGTCGTCAACAGTGTTTTAATTTGTTTTTCATTTTATTTTTCATTTCCTCTCATCTCTCTGGGCTACAATCAGTGTCTTCTTTCTTTTTGATTCAGCATAGGAAAACACTTAGGGTGTATTCCTCTATCGCATGTCTACATTGGCATTGGTTTTCAAGTTCTGTAGTTTTAGTGGCATGTGAATCCTAAATCAAAGATTCACTTTCTGTAGTTTTCACTTTCCGTTCGCAACGTCAGAGGTGGAACGTCATACGTGCATAATGGAAGTGCTATGGATGGAGATATGAGAGATGAAGGTCCTGAGTAAAAGGGATGAAAGATAGGATTGGATTAAAAAAAAATTAAAAAAATAAAATAGTAAAATCACATTTACTATAGATGCAGAAAGACAGTATAGAGGTGCATAGGTGCACGAAGAGTCAGTCCATCACGCATAGCTTTCTTTTGGGCCAACCTTAGTTTCTAATTTGGGGCCTGGTTCCTAATTTGGGTGATTGTTTAATTAATATTAGTTTGTGGGTTATATACAAATACATCTGCTTTTTATAATTAAAATTTACATTAAATAAAGTTTTTTACGCGTAAATTTTATTGAAATTAAAAATTTTAATAAATAATTATATATAAATTTTTATAAGTATTTAATCTGCTGATAAATTGACAGCTTTAAAAGAATATTTAAATTTAATTTAAATATGAAGGGTGATAGATTAAAAGGTTTAGGGAATTAAAAAAAAATCAAATAAATAAATACTTATATGTAACATATTTTTAATTTGATATATGTGTATATATATACGAATTAATAATAACACATAAAACAAAAACTTAGTGAAGAAATTAAAATATAACTAATATGAACTAAATTTATAATATTTTGCATATATAGAAAGCGCCTTGATAAGTTTTATATATAAAAGTTAAATTAAGAATTCACTAGAAATTAAATTAACAATGGACGAGACATAGTTTTCTCGAATTTCTATTGTGACCGATTCTTCCAAGTAGTGAGTTTTATTTGAAACTAAAAAAACTTGTATCAAATGTTTATTATTTTATTATTTGCTTCATGTAAATTTTCTTCTAATAAAAGGATAAATAAACAAATTCTAAATGGTGAATAAATTCTTTAAAAGGCCTTTATTTATTTTTTTATTGTTATAAGTTATTGATATTTTTCTTTCATGTAGACATTTCAAAGAATTGAAGTTGTGTGTCACGCATCAAACAATATATTTTTAGCTTTCACCATACTTTTAATCTCATGCTAGCTTTTCCCTTATTAAATCACATGTTGCTTATACATTCGCAATACTCACTTGTGTGTGATCATGTTATCTCAATTCTTTACCACATCCTTCACAATTTTCATATTAGAGAAACCTTTTTCTTTCACATAATAAGAAGACCACAGGCATTTCCATTAGATACTTGGTTAATTTAGTTCATAGATACGCAAAGATTATTTTCTACCATCTTCATCTTCCTTTCTTTTATTATTTTACTATCCTCATCTTTTTTCATTCTCCTTTTTATATCATTTTTCAATCTTTCTTGAATATTAGATTAAAAACATAAGAATTCTCAATTACAATAAAAGATGAAAAAGAAAAACAAAATAGTTAATAGGAAAAAATGTAATTTCACTAAAAAAAATTGCAATGTTGTTCTTTCTAACTCTATGGAGAAAGAAATAACATCCTCTTTTGAAAAATAGAGAAAACAATTACAAGAAGAATCTTACAGGAGCAATTATGTTTTTTTCTCTTAATTTTCCTCTCAAGCACTAAACACTAAAGCAAAAGAAAAGAAAAGAAAATGATTTTGGTGTGGCTTACTAAGAAAACATTGTGCTCCTTTTATAACAAGAAAAATAAGCACTGAAGTAAATTTTCCCTAATGTGGAACTTTTCTTCTCATATTCTTTCACAAATTTTGATGAAATTAATCAAATTTTTACACAATGTTTTATTCTTTATCATCTTGTTGTTTATTTTTCCAATAAGTCATAGTAGGATTGAACTCATATAAACTTGTCATTGCTAAGCAACTTTTTCATAACATTTGTTAGGTATTCATTGGTGTAAATCTTTTGCATATTCAAACCTCCTTCTTCTACTACTTTGCGAACAAAGTGGTAGCATATCCTTAAGTGTTTTGTCCTAAAATGAAAGGCAGGATCCTTTCTTAAGATTTCATTTGTGCGCCTACTGTTTTTGCAGCTTTAATTTTTTGATTTTGTGTCTTTAAATTCATTATTTTTAGTTTGTCATATATTCACTTTCTTGATTTTCACATTTCTAATTTTGAGTTTTTTCTTGATTTTGGTTTATTGACCTTTTGAGAAGGAATAATTTCTTAGTTTGTGATCTTGGAGGAAAAAGGTTATCTAAATTGCTAGGTAGCATCTTGGTGAAAAAGAAAATCATGACAAGGATGACTCTGCTTGAGAGAACAAATAAGTAGAAGACTCAGAAGAAGAGTGATAAACACTTGAGAGGAAGGGTTGAAAATTTTCAAGAATGGAAAAGAAAATGTCTTTGTAAGCTCAATAGTTGTCATGAAATTTTATTTTGCTTTTCTTATTCACTTGTAATCTTTACTTGCTTTGGTGTTATGGGAAAACGCCTTTAAAGCAATCCCAAGTTTGACCATTGTAATAGTAAGTGCATAGTCTAGTGAAAGTGTGTCAAGAGGCTCCAAGTGTCACTTGTACTTTCACTTAGATTTTGTCTAGTTTTAATTACTTTCATTTTATCATTTGCAATTTTACTTAGTTATTTACTTTCTTAGGTCTTTGTGGTAATTAGGAATTAATCATCTCGAAATCAATATAGTAGACCTTCCTTTGGTCTTTAGGATTCCGTTGTAGACACACACACACACATACACTTGGATAAAAGCTTTTTAAAGTTTTTACTAAGATTTTGTGAAATTGGTTTAAGGAAAACTCTGATTAGAAAAGACATGATACTTAAGAGTGTTTGTTTGTGACTCACTTCTCTTTCTTGGAAGTCAACTTAGTTAACTTTCAATAACTTTTCTTTTTAGAAACTTCACCCAAAATATATAAAAAGAGCATTTGTGAAATTTATTATCACTCATTTTGTAAACTTTTGAAAAACAACTTGTGAAAAACTTTTTGTTAAAAAATGAGTGATCATTCTCATCATTCTAATGTGCATGTATGAGGGCCCATGAGGGAGAACTTTTAAGAGATGAAATAAAGGTGTTAAAGTAAGTATTTGGCCTAAGTTCAAGAGGGGGGGGGGGTGAATTGAACCCTTTTCAATTCTTTTCGCAAACTTTTTTTTTAATGTAAGAATACAAATTCTT
>Ga0209489_101283_pt1 | contig 51322 bp, 17 predicted proteins | sample SiratrowhiteBW_FD_187527 | JGI IMG/M metagenome (GOLD analysis project Ga0209489, IMG submission 187527) | Root nodule microbial communities of legume samples collected from California, USA - Siratro white BW (SPAdes) (version 2) | ecosystem: Host-associated > Plants > Roots > Nodule | place...
TATATACACACATATATACACATGATGGAAAAATATTTATATAAAACAACAGAATAAATACTAACGCCAGTTTGAGACTTGAATGTTTCTATAAATTTAAGCCTAGGTAGCCATAAAAAATAAGAGAGTAAAAAACAAAGAAATAAGGTATAAAATAAAATTCTAAACTATTGGTATCATTGTGAATATTGAAATTGAAAACGATAATAACTCAACCCTTAAGTAATAGCTTTAAAACTAAAAATCAGTAGTAAACTATTATTATACTATATCTAATTTTACTATCACTTTTCTTATTCTTCTTCATATTATTTATATTAGAAAGTCCAGTACAATAAAAGGAGAGATTCATATATATATACTCAAGGATAGAAGATTTTAAGATTAAAATGAAATATTTATGTATGACTCGGAAAGTTTTATTTTTGAAGGGACTAATAATTAATTAAACTAATAATAAAAAAATAATGATTAACGAGGAGTTTACTTACAGATAATAACTGTTATTTGACGAGTGTAGTAATATAACAGAGTTTATATTCCTTCTTAACAAATATTTTATGTTTTTTTATACTTATTATCAAATAAGCGATATTATATAATAGTGAATTATTCAACTCTTTCACGTAACATTGAAAAATCATCCATATCTCATAAAGAGAAAAGATTCTAGTCATCAATCATGTTCAATATCTAAATAACCAAATAATATATATAAGAATAATGTAATCTTAAAATCCTATTTTAATTTTATATACTATACAATTATTTTGATTTGAACATTCTTAAATTTTTACATCATATTTTAAATAATCATTACAATATGTCCAATAAATTTTATTAAATAAGTTTCAGTACTATGTTAAAAAATAATTCTAAACTCAACTTTATAAAGATAATTTCGAAGATAAAATGAGATTTACATTTTCACGTATTTATATATTATAATATAATAATATGATTGTATTTTTAGTTGTGTTGTGAGATTCGAATCACTTTTCAGAAATATACTTTAACTACTAAAAGGTATATTAATGAAATTTTTATCTAGTTAATATTGTAAACATTTCTAGACTTACACGAGATTATGAAAAAGAAAACATTAAATAATATAAGAAAGACGGGAAGAAAAAAAAAAAGAAAATATAAAATCCCTATATAATTTGGTATATAAGTATTTAAAAAATGAAATGACGATAGGAATAGTTGAGAAAGACAATAAAGCAAAGAAGAAGCGATATATTTAGTTTGTTGAAGCAAACACAGCCTTATTGGAGTTGTTAGCAAGAAACCGCAGCGTTGATTTTCTTCTATTTTTGGATCGTCTTAACGAGGTTTAGTTTTCTCAATCATATACAATCCAATTCGCAAACCTTCAACTTTTCAGTTTCCAAAATTATTTTCATCGGCCTAGAAATTTCCTTCGCTCATAGCAAGAAAATTGTCGGAACCGCTTTCTATCTCTTTCCCTGCTTTTTTAAATAAAGATTGTCTGCAATCAGAGGCTTTTCTCTTTTCCTAAATTCAAGTAAGAGTTGATGATCGGAAATTCCACAAAAATAGTTATCTGAAAGTTAGGGCTATTTTTAATTCCGTATCATATCGCGAAGATTATTGTTCGGATGCATACCCTTTTTGTTAAATAAGAATTTTAGGTGTAGGTCCATTCTCAATCTTCATCTTGTTTTTTTGTGATTATTGCTATTTGTTTTTTTTTTTCTCTAAACCATGCCCCCTTTTTTTTATTTATTCATTTATGTACCTTTCTTTTTTGATTTATTTATTTGAGCGATTAATGAATTATTTATCCTTTGTCTGAAGAATGGACGGTGTATCATCTTAGTTTTGATTAGCTTTTGTTTGATGGTAATTCCAGGAAGAATGGCGTCGAAGAGCTACTTCAAACAAGAGCATGATCTTGGTATATGATGTATTTTTTATTTTTATTGTTATTTTTTGGTAAATTATAATTGTGTGGAAGCTGAATAATAATATACAAATAAATGATTCGTTTTATGTGCAGAGAAGAGAAGAGCTGAGGCTGCTAGAATCAGGGAGAAATACCCAGACCGTATCCCTGTGAGAACTAGTTCCGATTTTCCCTCTGCAACTATCTCTTACTGATGCTGTCTACGTGAATCATATATTTGTGGCACAAGAAGCATCGTTCCTTTATCTGTTTAACTTTTGCCTTTCAGGATCAATGCTTTTCTTTGACTATTTTTCAACCCTATAAATGTGTTCCGATGTTTAAACTTTGCCTTTTATCTGTTGTGTCTTTTATGTCATAATTTGGCAGCTTAGATACCTGAGTAGCACTTTCATGTCATAATTTTGCAATTATCCTTGTTAATAGTGATAAATGCATGTTGTTGTGTTGCATAATTAGTTAATTACAGATTTGGTATTCAGGATTTAGCTTTGTGCTGTTGTTCGTTATGGTGGTGATATACTGTTTGGAAGACTAAAAATGTCGTAAAATCGAGATCCCAAAGTCACGGTTTGATCAGTTTAGTCTGTTATTTTGTGATTGAATTGGATAATTTTCAGATACGAGACATGGTAGGTTCATGATTTGACCACTTCTTCCGGACTGTCTGATCTAGTTTGGTTTTTAGAACGTTTTGGAAATTTATTGCATGCCAAATTATCCTGTGTTGCATTTTTTTACTAATTTTTTATTACCTCTATTCTGAAATCCTTTATTGGAGATTAAACAACAGATTACAGAGTCCACTGAATTGTAGAATGAATTCAAATAATTTTACTTCTGAAAGTGAATGTGTGGCCTTTAACCAAAGGTTATTTACAATAGTTATGTGCGTTTGGAGTATCTTATGCCCTCAAGCTATTTTATTTGCTGCTTTGAACTAGTTATTCTTCATTATATCTGTCAATGCAGGGAAATTCATGTTCACTTGTGCCTCTACTTGCTGCCTATTGTATGTGTGATTCTTGAATGTGTACATTAGTGATATATCTCTAGTTATCGTATTAAATTGACCCTTGATGTGTCTGAAGGTGATCGTGGAGAAAGCAGAAAGAAGTGATATTCCAAGTATTGACAAGAAGAAGTAAGATTTTGTCCATACTTTTCATATAATCTAGCAACATTACATTATTTGTTTCCATTCATGTTCTATCTTCTAAAGGAAAAGAAAATGATGTATCAAAGTTTGGTATCATATTTAAATTAGATCATAATCGACACCATACATATATTTTGAAAGCAGAGATCATTAGGCAAAGTGGAAGGAGAGAAATCATGGTTTTCCTCCTAACAAAAAAATCTATGGATCTTCAGATTTTTTTTTTTTTCTATTTTTTATAAATGGCTGCATTCATTACAGGGTAAGTTTGTAGGTTTAGAAGCTTGCTCCAATAAATATGTTCTAGTTGATGAACTCTTCAAAAGATCCTCATTGGATTGTGTGATAATAGAAATGCTCACAAAGTTCCTCACAAAATTTGAACTTTTACCCTTTAAAATTATCATTTAACATACTTCTCCAAGAAAAGATAATTAAAGCATTTGATAATACTCCTGTTTTTGTTTAATTTTTCTAAAATTTGATATGAAATTTTACATGCTAAGTATTGATCAATAGACAAATTGATCAAACTTACTTTTTTGTTAGTACTTATTGACGTACTAAATTGATTAAAACATTGTAGTGTCTTTGGTTCGTCAGTTGAGAAATTTGTTGATATTGGTAAGTTATGAGTTGTATGAATAACTATCAGATCATCATAATTTGGTTAGGTAAAGCCATAATTGTTCCTTCTATTGCATATGCATTCTCATTTTGTGATAATACCTGAACAATGAATCTGATAAACAGAATTTGAATTGGTTATCTAATTTTAAAAGAATTTGATTTATATGAGTGTTGATAACAAAGTGATGGATTTTGTATTTCCTGCCTGATGATAACAAAGTGATAGACGGGACTAGATGTCATTTGTTGTAATATTTCTTTTGTCAAATGCTTTCTAGTTGATATTGAAATTTGCTTAGGTGTATAACTGGTAGTAGCTGTCGTATGTCTTGTTTTTTAATTTTTTTAAATGAATGAATTAAATGTAGGTACCTTGTCCCGGCTGATCTGACAGTTGGACAGTTTGTCTATGTTATCCGCAAAAGGATTAAATTGAGTGCAGAAAAGGCAATATTCATCTTTGTGGACAACGTGCTTCCACCTACAGGTAAAATAATATTCTCCAATTTTGTTTTTTTTTTGAATTTTGCAATATGATTTTTTAGCCTTCTAATAGAGGGTAGTAGCAGTAGCCTATAACTTTCTGTGTTTCTCAATTCTTTTAGGAGCAATTATGTCTGCTATATATGAGGAGAAGAAGGAAGAGGATGGGTTTCTTTATGTTACTTACAGTGGGGAGAACACCTTTGGGGATCTGACTTCCCACTAGCATTTTAAAGATTGGCACTATAATAATCTGATAATGATTGCTTCGTCATTGACCAGTCTCATAAATTTGTATCGGTACTTGAGATATCAAACGACATTGCTCTCAATACTATGTACAGCTGTATATAGATTCTAAGAAAAGAACCTGTTAATGATAAGAAAAGGTTTCCTCTCTTTCAGTATTGCAACTCTTTTCTCAGTTGTTCATGCTTATCTGGGATGTTTGTGTGAATTGATAGTTTCTAGTAGTTTAGAGTTTCAATCAGGGAATATAGCGGTAAGACTCGTTTGGACGAAATTTTTTATACAGATTTCTAGGAGAAAAAAAATAAAATAATTTTTTAAAAAGCTAAAATTAGTTTATGTATGAGTAGAGTTTTGTTCGTATGAATTTTCTGAAGTTTTATTTGGAAGAGGTCCGCATGTTTGAGTCAGCAATCATTATTTGGCGAAGTTTGTGTCAATTTTATACTAATTTTATTGTAGATTGTGGGATTTATATTTTAGTAAAACAAGGAAATTGGAAAGGGCTTGAGGTAGAGAACCGGAGTTTTTGAGAAATCTTGGATCTCATTTGGAGACCTGTCACATTTTTCGTCTTGGGGCAACTGATTTTTAAATCTACGTACCAGTTCACAATGATACTGAACTTGATGGTCGGTAAATGTTTTAACAATATTGCTATTAAAAGCCACAATAATTGCCACCGAAAGTTACTTCTGGTTTAGTGGTGGATATTGTTTGTGTACTAGCGATGAACTTAAACAATAAACCGCACTTTATATTATTTAAATTGGTGAAAGAAAATCGATGGGTCTTATTATTATTATTTTTTCCTCATTCACAAAACAATCCCTATTCATTACATCATCGTAGTAAGGGTACGATGTATCCACTGTGATCACCAAGGTGAGGCAAGACATGAGATTATCCAAGATGCGGTGAGATATGAGACAAATTTGATATTAAGAAGGATATGGTTCCTCTTAAGCAAGGTGACGAGGAAAACACTCTCCGTGAGGGAAGGGTGTTACGGAGTCTTCCGACCTTTTGGATACCGGAAGGTGGTAGTAGTCACTCTTCAATAACGTGGGAGTATTAAGTTATCACATAAAATAAGAGGGTCATGTTGGATCACTCTAATTCAGCATCTCACTGTTAAAATTTTATTTGTTCTTTATTCCGTCTTACTTTTCTAAATTGTATCAATTTAATATGTTAGCTACTTGAAGTTTTCTTCAACTTTTTGGTGTTTATATGTGCAGGAAAAACTGGGTTCTTCTTTAATTATATTATGCATGGTATACGAAAATGGGAAGGCTGAGTGGAGGAAGTGAAAAAAATAAAAAATAAAATATTCTTTTAACTTAAATTAATTTATAAGATTTTTCAATTATGCATAAATTTAGTTCTAATGTTTATAGTGATATTTATTCATTCAAATTCTTTTTTTGCTGCGTGTTTTTGACGTTTATCATTTCATTCCTACTACATTTTAAAACTCCAGGGTCACCACCTCCTGTCCGCAGTTACACTGGTAAGAAATTCGTTTGGACATTAATCAGTGTGGCCTATACCGTCACATTTATCGTGATATGAAATTATTCAATCATAATCATAAAGCCAAACTTATCGTTTCTGATGATGTTGTTGACTTTCAACAAACATAAAACATGAACCCATGACGTTGGTTGCATTCAAATATCTGTAAAACATAATGATAATGCCTTAACTAAACCACAAAACTTAGCCGTAAAAAAAATAAATATCGTCCTGAAGGGGCAATATTTCAAATGATATTAAAACCAAAATGGAAGGCTGAAAATGGCAACTCTCCTTGAACAAAATTATCGTGGCCACTTTCTCCTCAACAAAATCAATTACTGCTACAGGGGACAATGAATGGGTTGATAAATTTGATCAATTGCGATGTTCGGATCCCTAGCTTCAGATCAACCTCACCACCACCCAACCAAAAGAAATCTGGAGTTAGCTTTACAATTGCCTCATCCAAGATCACCTGAAATGACCCAAAATAGCTAATAAACCAAGGAACAAGTTGAATGCATCAATACACCACAAGTCATCATGCCATCTAAACGGAAAAAGAGAAAGATATGAGATTTAAATATATTGTAACAGAAGAAGTTCTTTAATTAATTAGTGGACATTGAGCCCTCCAACATTGTCGATGGGATAAATGGTCTAGCAAGGTATGTCTCAGTACTTACTCTACGACAAAAAGTACAGTTCTATTAATTCCAATCTGGTTTTTATGTGTTGACCATACTAGTTTATTTTATATCAATGTTATTTACTAGAGTATGACGCATTTAATTGTGTTATTTTTGTATTAGTTGAACGTAGTAAGGTGTATAGAATATGAAGTTCAATGACGATATCAAGTGTATGACTATTGGATAAAATCATAGCATTGTTTTTAAATGCCCTAAGTCAAGTACAATTGTCAATTGGGATAACAATAATGAATAAAGACTGATATGTGATAGACATACAATCATATCACGTGTGTGTGGGTGAGTGAGTAATCTAAATGAGTGGTCCCTCCTATGTAATGGTGATGATGTCTTTGAACCTCTTGATCAAGACTGCAAAATATACAACCGTGTTTAGAAGAATCAATATGAAATACTGATATTATTTGTTTTAGTAAGTCAACTTAAACATTTTCTCATAGGCCTAGGAGAAACTATGCCTCTCAAAGGGAAATACGAAAGGGAGTTCAGTTAGAATTTGGGTGTGGGAGAGGCTAGGCCTCTAAAAATGCCTAGGTTATCATTTTTTTTTTCTGCATTTCCATTTCGCTTTTGCAATCAGCTACAGTACTGATTTCCATTTTCCTACCATAATACTACGTATCAACTTTCTTGTCTCTTGGTTATCTACCAGACAGAATTTATACCTTGTGTTCAAATGGGAAACGTAAGACCTAATGGACCAAATTACACTATAATGCCAGATAAGGACAAATTAGGCTGAATCACGAACGGTTGTGGTGTTCTGCCAGTTTCTGCGCTTTGAAGTACCAATATGGAATTTTAGTACCAATGTAACAAAATCTATACAGCCACGCACTTGGAATGGATCGAAATTATAGTTTAAACTTCCAAGAAGAATTTTAGGATAGGTGATAATAAAAGTCTGACTAGGACACAAAATCCTAGCCATAATTTAGAAACGAACACCTGAGACAATGTGAAGAATAACCTTCCCCCAATAGTTGGCACTATGGCAAGATAAGTAGAGCTGCATACATCAGTGCATTTGTGATTTGTTCTTGGAGACTGCTCTGTTGATGTGGAAACCATAAAGTTGTGCTAAGGGCATAGACAGTCAATACAGAGGGTCAACTACTACCAGATCCTAAAAATTACATACTTCCTCTTGTCATCGTGGACTTGGTTTTTAGAAAGACAGTGACACACACACGGAATTATTTAGAATTACAAACAAGTGAAACTGCTTGAAAAAGATGGACATTCTGCCAATATGTTAAGTAAAGCAAAAGAAGCTGCTCACTGTTGTCAACAACCTAAAAGCACGTTTATGTTCTAGTCCAAGACATTGGCAGAACATGCCCATCACATATCAGGAAAAATCTATGTCAACAGAACAAGCAAAAATCAATCCCATGACTATGAGAAGGAGATCATAAGCAAATAGAGCACACCAAAAAACAAATCCATTTCAACTTTTATGCGATTTTGCCAAGCGATCCTTGTCTGTATCAATCATCAATCATGTGCTGATATACATGACAAAAAATGTTCAATACTAGCCTTAACAGTGTGAATAAGTACTTATTTTGGGTTTGTTATCATGATGAAATATTTCAGTGTCTATATACCATAAGAATCCTATACAATTGCACATGTCCAGTCTTACCGGAATGTCTGTTTTCATGCCGATACAAGTTACTGCATTGTGCCCATATCCAGTTAATTCTATTGATGTCTCCTCAGGAGCTAGCCTCACTGCATTATCAATAACAAATTAACAACAATTATTTCCTACTAAGCAATAGCAAGTTATAGATATCATTAACATAAATTTTAAATACTTAAAAATTAAGGGAAAAATAAATAATAGGAAGATTGTCCATGAATATATAATGAAAGGAATAAAAGAGGAAAGATTAACCAATGGAGACTGCATAACCAGATGGACACAGACTATAAAATCAAAAAGAGAATTTCAAGTGGAGAAAATACATTTAAGGAAAGTGGTTAAAGATTATTGTCAATAAGTGTGGACTGCCCATTCTTTCACTTCGTCTTAGAACTTTCCTTCATATATCTACTAGTTAGAATTTCAATGTAACAACCACTAAATGCTCAAATGTTTCTGGCCCAGCTCCCATGCAATATCATCTACTGCAGTTTGCAGAAGTTTAATGTAGAAAATTGAGATGATGCAGTACATTAAAAACTAGTTCAATCACCGTGAATATTTATTTCATCTCTTGCTAGGGAACATTTATAATTGCCTGATGGTCCCAATATTAAGACTTTAAGTTTCATGCATTGAACTTGACAGCTCTCATTTACCATCAAAGACCCACACAAGACTAAGTTAAAGCCAATCAAATATTCTCATCCAAAGACAGGAATTTAAACCTTAGCAGTGTTCTTATCACGCCAACAACCTATCACACAAATCCAAGAATTTCTTCAACACATTCCTACCTATCACACAAATCTAAGAATCACGCCAACAACTCATTCAGACCGTCCAACACCTTAAGAACATACTTTAAATTTCGTTTCTACAAAAATCCAACCAATTCAGAAACACTACCTTCAATCACATTTATCATTTTAAAACTATACTCAGCTTTGCTCGCTGTCCTCAATTCTGAATTATTTTAAACTTTTAATAAGTTTTTTTTAAACAGCGAATAAACTTTTAATAAGTGGAAAAATGTACACTAAAAATTGTTGCAAACAAGTACTTGCCATCCCAATTCCCACCAACTCAACATTTCTCCTTCACGGCTTCAAAGAATCATACTTATATTTAGCGGGGAATCTTCTAAAATCAACTCTACCTGAAAATTCCTTCATTAAATTGTCAACTGCAACAGCTAAGATGTCCAAAAAGTTGTCAATTTCTCAAATACACCAACCAATTGTATAGTGTTTCATATGGAAAACACGAGAGTCTCCACATTGATGTTTCCAATACATTCAGTTTAGTCGCAACTCACAACCATTCGTCCACAAACAAATATAATTCTCAATGTCAAAATGTTCAACTGGAATTCATTCAACGCTATAGTAATTAAAGAAAAGTCAATCACTCGGGAACTTCTTACTGTTGAATTTCTTCTTCGCAATACTTCCATTGTTGAGCGAATAGAGAAAATTCTTGACAGCCTCGGCGTTGAAGCGAGCGGTGTACTGCGAAACAAACGAATAAGCAAGCAGTGAGAGAGTTAAGTGAAGGAGGTAGCGAGAGGAAGATAGTGCGAACCTGAACGACAACGACGTAATACTTGGAATTATTGCGGTTGGTGCAATCGACGACGTTAGCGGGGGCTTGCGTATTAACGAGAACGATGCTTTTGCATAGATGGTGGATTGAGGCGGCGGAGAGGGCGTCGCGACGGGCTTCGAGAGGCCAATCGTAGTAATCAGAAGGGACTCTCTTAAAGGAGAACTCGGGAACGCCGTTGCTGCGCAAAATGGAGGAGAGGCGAGCCACGGTGTCGGTGCCGGCGTCGTCAACGGCGTCGTTTTGAGAAGGCGAAGACGGAAGATGGGAATGCTCGAGTTTGGATATGCGTTGCAGGAGCTGGGTTTGGACTCGCTCCAGCTCCGCAAGGGCTTCCTCCATTTTCATTCAACCGCTCGGTTTTTGTCTAACTTTCTTTTGCTGCTTCAGCAATGGTGGCTCTTTTGTTAGTTCTTATTGCCCCCACCCACTTCTGCGTGGGTTTCCTATAGCAAAAATAAAACTAATATACATAGTAACACTTTTTGTAAATAATAATAATATACATAATAACACTTTTTGTAACTAATATACATAGTAAATATTTCATTGCCTCACTTTATAATAAATAAATAGTAACACTTTTTGTAAAAATAAAACTAATATATACATAGTAACAATTTTTGTAACTAGTAGCTCAATGTTATGTTAAAAGCTACAATCCCTTGCTAACTATACACCCATCAGTTCAGCCTTGAGAACACTATACAAATCCTCCTCACAAGTAAACCAGGATTTCCTCCATAGAAAAATTCGTTCCCATCCATTTTCTGACCAATACCTCATATTTTTCAACAAATCACCTTCTTTTGTTCAGAGTTCAGAAATAATTACGAGTAGACTAAAGTCAGGCACTCCTTCCCCTTTCACTTATCCCAGTAGAAGTTAATGTTACTCTCATCTCCTGCTTTACAATTAATTTTTTCCAGAACCAGTTAGAGTGAGTATCCTCTCACATACAATACTTTATTGAGATCTCATGCACACTTGTCTAAGTTCACATCATTCTCGAAACCTTTCAACTCTCCATATCTTACTTATAACTCTGAACATCACATAAAACTCCTTTTCAAACAAAATTCATGCCCATTTTGCTAGCAAATATTCATGAAGGGTTTTGAAATCTCTCACTCCCAAGCCTCCTTAGTTCTTGGGACAACGTATGTTCTTCCAACTCACACATGTTGTTTTCCACGCATCCCCTTACTTCCCTATGAAAACTAGTTTGTATAATTGTAACGAATTTTAAAGAAAGAACAAGGGTTAAGATGTTAGACGTGAAATTAAGGAGACAAATCATCCCACGTATGACAACTTCTTATATTGGATTTGACACATGGAGTAGTAAGAGCAATGATAAAAATTATCGAGAGACGAAGAATAAAGTTTTCATGATATTTGTAAGATATGAAATGTGATAGCATGTCTCTTATTGTGTACTTGTTGTTTTTTATACACGTTTCGTAACTTACATATATTATGAAAGCTTTTTTCTTTGTTTTTGGATAATTTTTATTATTGTTCTTCTTACTCTAAAATGTGCCAAATCCAATATGGTATCAGGTTGAGACTTGCTTTGCTTTCACTGTCCTTCTCCTCCTCCTCTTCCTTTCTTCTTCTTTCTGTTCCTTGATTTTTTGTATTTTGATCTTGAAGTTTTTCTTGAAAAACATCATTAACATGATAGATCCCAACAACATAAGCATTCCTTATAATCCTTTTAGTTCATATTATCTCCATCTTGGTGAAAATCCTAGATGACATTGATAAACATACAACTCAACGGGATGAATTACCATACATGGAGCAAGACAATAAGACAAACCCTATTATCGAAGAATAAGTTGAAGTTCGTCAACAAATATCTGAAAATTCCGCAACAAGGAATTGCTCTTTACGAAGCATGAGATAGGTGTAACGTCATGATTATTTCTTAAGCTCTCGTGTTATCAATGATCAAATCGCACAGAACAATGTATATATCGAGAACGCGACAAATTTTTGTAAATATTTGCAAGAAAGATTTTCTAAAAGAGATTATTTTAGGATCTCTGATCGTTTTACAATATATTCACTCTATGAAGCAAGGAGAAATGAGTGTTTCTGAATTCTATACAAACTTAAAAATTATATGGGAAGAGCTTGAGTCATTACAACCAACTCCTAAATGTACCTGTGAAGTTAGATGCAGATGTTCTTTTCATGAATACCTTTATTAAGTTCAAGGAATTAGAAAATGTTATTTATGTTTTAAAGGGTCTTAACGACATTTAGGACACTATAAAAATACAAATCTTGCTTATGGAATCTTTATAAAAACACAAATTTCTAGAGGTCTAAATATAATTTTTATAGCTTAAAATAAAAAAATATACTTAAAATTTGTTTAACTATGATAATTATTGATAATATTTAAACTTAATTAAATTTTAAGTGCTTCATAAATTTAAATTTTTTTAATTAAATCTCTATTAAATTTATTATTTTATTGAATATTTTTTTATTTTCATATAATAAAAATTAAACAGCAAAATAGTTAGAAAAAATTAAAAATACGTTAAATATTCAATAAATTAAAAGTTTTAAATAAAAACTGAATTCAAAATACCTGAATTTTAATTAATATCTACAAAATAGAACTAACGGCTTAAAGTATATGTACACTTCCTTTGTCCAATAAAGGACCAAGAGGTACAATCTGTAAATATATATATATTAATGTTAAAAACATTTTAATAAACAATAAAATTACTTGTTTTTTATTCACTAAATTAATTTAATTTAATGAAATTATGTTGACTTGAGATTCTGTGCAGGCTGAGGGAGCATTGGCTTATGTTTGTTGAAAATTATTGATGAAGATTTTCATAAATGCCTTTTACATATCTGAAATCCTGTTTTAATTGAAGTCGTGAAATGTAAGTGGTGAGGCAGCACATTGGGCATAATAACAATTGGTGAAGTTTCATTGAACTACGGTGACAAATAACCGAAGTCTTGAATTGAACGCGTGAACGTTCGAAGTTCAAATATCAACACGGTGTACCAACATCACAAGTCAGAAGACTTTCATGATCTCAAATGGAGTAAAAAAATTAATTCAAATAAAAGTGTTTTAGATGGTTGAAAAATCAATTTGTTTAATTAAAAAATGGAAAAAATTTGAACTCTTTCAACCATTGCACACAAAGGAGACGAAAGTATTTAATTAAAATTTTAAAACACGTACCCCGCGGTCTGAGTATGCAATGACACTTTCCTCTTTGAACTCCGTACTGTCCCTTTTAGTTTATCAGCATCTAGAAAGAAGGTGGAGCTGGTTATTGTCAACACTTTTTCTTCTCTTCCTTCTTATACCACAGTATTAGCCTCAACAATATTCCTCTTAGTCTTCACGCTCATATTATAAATTCCACCTTCTCTCTCACCTCTTCACTGCAACACCAAAAATCATCTTACTTCATCATCATGCACAAGAGCGCTTCAGGTTCCACATTGGGCCCGGGGGGCCTGGACCTAACCCAGGCCTTCTTCAAGCCCATCACCAACGCCGCCCCTCCCTCTACCACCAAGCAGCACACCAAGATATCCGTCATCGGCGTCGGTAACGTCGGAATGGCCATCGCTCAGACCATCCTCACTCAGGACCTCACCGACGAGCTCGTCCTCGTCGACACCAACGCCGACAAGCTCCGCGGCGAGATGCTCGACCTCCAGCACGCCGCCGCCTTCCTTCCCCGCACCAAGATCCACGCCTCCACCGACTCTTCCATCACCGCCGGCTCCGATCTCTGCATCGTCACCGCCGGCGCCCGCCAGATCGCCGGCGAGTCCCGCCTCAACCTGCTCCAGCGAAACCTCTCCCTCTTCCGCGCCATCATACCCCCCCTCGTTCGTCACTCCCCCAGCACCACTCTCCTCATCGTTTCCAACCCCGTCGACGTCCTCACCTACGTCGCCTGGAAGCTTTCCGGTTTCCCCTCCAACCGGGTCATCGGGTCGGGCACCAATTTGGATTCCTCTCGCTTCCGTTTCCTCATCGCCGATCACCTCGACGTCAACGCCCAGGACGTACAGGTCAACCATTCTCACTTTCCCTTTCTTTTTCTTTTATTTTTAACTGTAAAATGTTAGAAATTATATGCATTATAGCCTTAACTAATCTCTATATGAACTAATTTTCATGATATACGAACTGAACTAAATATGTATTTTTTTTTTCAAAATTAAGACAGGAGGGAATGTGATAGATGTGGTGGTCTAACTATTTAATAATCTGTCGTTAAAATAGGGACTACTACTCTATTAGATTAGTATTAGTATTCAAATTATGAAATTAGTATTAGCATCGGGCAACTTTGAATGAAAGTGTTTATACCTTTATGATGAGTGAATATATATTTCGTTTTGCAAACCAAGTTTGTAGAAACATAGTTTTTTACTGCTTTCAATTGAAAACTAGTTTTAGGCCATGTGACAAACTTTTATCAGAAATCAAACATAACGTTGTTGTTAGTTGGACTAACGTAGATTTAAATAGTCCAAACTAAAACCAAACATAGTCTTAGTTAGTATGAATTATTTCAACTTATGAAATTATGAATAGAGTAGGAAAACTGAAAGAAAGTTGTGATTGCAGGCGTATATAGTAGGGGAGCATGGAGATAGTTCGGTGGCATTGTGGTCTAGCATTAGCGTTGGGGGTGTTCCAGTCCTGAGTTTTTTGGAGAACCAGCAGATTGCTTATGAGAAAGAGACACTGGAGAATATACACAAGTCAGTGGTAGAGAGTGCGTATGAAGTGATCAGGCTGAAAGGGTACACATCCTGGGCAATTGGGTACTCAGTGGCTAACTTGGCCCGCTCCATTCTGAGGGACCAAAGAAAGATCCACCCTGTGTCTGTTCTTGCTAAGGGGTTTTATGGGATCGATGGGGAAGTGTTCCTGAGTTTGCCAGCACAGCTTGGTAGAGGAGGGATACTGGGTGTCACCAATGTGCACTTGAACCAAGAGGAGACCCAGAGGCTTGTAGATTCGGCCAAGACCATCCTCCAAGTGCAGACTGAATTGGGTATTTAAATGGATGGTTCTATGGTTACTGCATTTTGTACTTCTATTTTCTTTAGTTCTTCCCACAATCATGATGTGGTTTGGCCTATATTATTACTTGCCACTGTTAGGGTTAATCCCTGCTCCCTTCTTGCAGAGCAAGTGTTTTTGTTGCGTTAAGGTGCTGGCCGGATCTTGTGAGATGTTTTTCACTGTTTTCTTTCTCTCATGCTTTTAATCATTATCAGCCTAGTGAAATTTCCTTTTACAAACTTGATGTATCCTTTCATATTTTGGACGTCTGCAGTGAGCCCACGATGAACATTCTATATGACCAAAGAAAACATTCTATATTGGCTTCCACAGAATTTTGCAACTACTAATATGTTTTTTCAGGTTACTTGAAAAAAATCATGAACATGGATATTATAGTACTTAATCCTACCGTTTTAATTAATACTTATTATTATTATTATTATTACTTTTATTTCATACTCTTTTATTCCAGTGTTCATAATATAAAGTGATGTTTCTTTTATTAGTTTTTCAAACAAATATTGGAAAATCATGTACTAACATGCAATCAATAAATCGGGATGGAAGTGTATAGATGACAAGCAAGCAAGGGTAGAAGTATTGAGATTTTTACAATGTCAATATGGCAATAAGTATTTCAGTACACTATACAAGTTCTATGATACGAGAAAAAGAAAGTTTAATGCAATGGATTCAAAACTATTATCTACTTTTTTATAGTAAAATTATTTTAAGATGTTTTTGATTGAAAAAAAACTGAACAGTTGACTAGGAAAAGATAATATGTGAGGGGAGCACAGATAGAGCACGATGATGAAATTTTCCAACACAAAGTATTTTATTTTTTTTCCAGTAAAGTTGAGTTTATTATTCTTTTCCTCCTTAGAAATATTTATTTTTTAAAAATATTTCCTTAGGAGGAAAAGTACGTTACTGTGAATACAGGCTTGGGTTGAACGTATGAGCCACGTTTAAAATAATTTCAAGGCTTTTACCTCTTGCACCTCCTTTTTTTTAACCTGGATCCTATAATTTTCAAAATAACTATTTTAATCTTTTCTTTAAATGATTTTTAGGTTACCGTTTTAGAAATTTTTTCAGAATACACTTTCCGGAATTTATAGAATACATTTCAAAATACGTTCTCCGAAACAGGATAAGAATTCAAGAAGACGTTTAGAGCATATAAAATACATTATAGAACAAGCTTTTTAAAACAAAATATTCAAAAAAAAACCTTTCTAGAACTACTATTTTTTGAAATGCATTTCCAAAATAAGTTTTTTAGAACAAGTTTTATGAAATACATAAAATGTGTTCTGTTCCAGAATAAGATTTTTAAGTCTAGTATAAAATGGAGGTACAGGAAGAATTCGTCAGAGAAAAAATAAGATCCAACCCATCTGAAAAGCCCAATTGATGAAACATTAAAGGGTAAAAGTGTAAAAATGAATATCCACAAAACGATGTCGTATAATGAGGGAGTGACAGTAACATTAGGTTGTGGAGGGAGAAGAAGAAAGAAGAAGAATCAGGAAAAAATCAACCATGGCAGGGAGATTGACGAACGCAGCATCAAGGATCTTGGGCGGAAACGGCGTCGTTTACCGATCTGTTGCTTCCTCTCTTCGCCTCCGCTCCGGCATGGGCCTCCCAGTCGGCAAGCACTATGTTCCTGACAAACCCGTATATTTCGCTAAAGCTTATCTTATTTCACTTTTTTTTTTTTTTGTAAAAACCTAAAAATCAACATCCCTTTTGAATTTGGGCTTTCAGCTTCCCATGAATGAGGAACTTCTGTGGGACAACGGTACACCATTTCCCGAACCGTGTATAGATCGTATTGCTGACACTGTTGGAAAGGTATCTGATTTTTTTTTTTCTTTATTTCTTATTTTTGTAAGGAAATTTTGCGTTAATATTGATGCATATGATTGCTTTTTCTTATTTTTTATTTATTTATTTTGAAACAAGTATGAAGCATTGGCCTGGCTGTGTGGGGGATTGAGCTTTTTTGCGTCTCTGGGATTGTTGGCTGTGTGGAATGACAAAGCCTCGAAGATACCGTTTGTGAGTCTTCTACTTTAACTTTATCCTTCACAAATTCCGCTGAACCTATGCTCGGTGTAGACTTCGATTTGATTGCTTTGCTATTTATTTTGCGTTTAGGATGATGCTGATTACAATTCTGTTATAGCATTTCTTAATAAAATATTTCAAGGGAAGCTGATCATGGTCGACATTGATCAGTGTTACTGTTGGAAGTGTTTTAAATTTTGGTTGAATTGGATGCTATTGTTCTCTTTTGCCGCTTAGGCGATGTACTTTTAGTTATTGTGTGTTTCTTTAACTTATATCTTTGAGCCTACTGCCAGCACAAAAAAATATCCGGCAGCGGCAGAGCAATCCTTAGTTGGGTGCGTGTTGTACTGAACCTTGTAAACACGAGACAAATAATTTATACAACAAATCTAAATGCTAAAACGTCTGGAATTGTGAAAGAAATTCATAATTAATAATCAAAAGTCATACCCGAAATGGAAATATGTCCAAATTTTTGACATATCTATTATATATTGAGATAAGCATTTTCTTCTTTACTTATTCTGAAAATAATCTCATCAACAAGGACTCTCACGCACGGACAAATGCATATGACATCCACACCCTAGTTGCTCCTAGCTCTTATAGTGTAGAGTGTTGTGAAGGAATAAAAGACACAGAAGAGAGGGTTGAATATGTGTATATAAAACTATTTGAAAACCTCTTTTGCAAGATATATAAATTTGAAATGGTTATAAAAGCTTTTTCATAAGGGTAGGGAAGCAAGGGGGAAGAAAAACAAACAGCCAATCCCTTTTACAGCAAACGTATTTACTAATTTCACAAGTATTCTCTATGTCACTTCAGACTACGGCAACAACAATCTCAATCTTAGATTGTCATTGCAAGTATATTTGTGTACTAAGTCCCTCTAAGCTTTCTACAGTGTAGTAATATGTTCTACACAGGACAACTCACAGTGCAATTTAACTTTGCACACCAAATAAGAAGGTTTATGAAACAATGCGTATTGTAGCTTCCAGTCAAGATTTTGAGTGTAAGAAAATTTTCGACAACACTACTGCAGATATTAGAAACTTGAGTATTTTACTTTAGGAAAATGTTCATTGAAAGAGAAAATATATTTTTTGTAATGAACATTCAATAAACGTGTATAGCTTCCTTGCTTCTTGTGCCTGATTCAGTTTAATAAGACAGAAAAAATGTGTTTAGAGAATATAAAAATTAGCATGCCTTTGCTTGATAAATTGACGAAAGGAACCTATCCCTGTACTTATCCAAGAATAAAATTTGTTCATAATAAATGCAGAGGTATTTGATCATTGAAACATATCAGAAGGGATTTTATTTATGGTTTTGAAAAACTATGTTGGTGTGAAGTTTGAATCCACATAATCTAGAAAGGTTACATCAACACGAATACGAACTTGGTCCATTTTAATATTTGAAGAGGAACTACACTGGATGAGCTTTGTTCAATAATACATTGAACACTATTCGAAAAAGATAATGCCTTGGTCCCCGTTTTTTTATTGGACTCTGATAAACTTATTGGTTTGATGAAAAACTTTGGACTCTTATTTTTGTGAAACATATTTGCGCATAAGGGTTAGAATACCTTTATCAATGAACTAGGGGGGATCTGAAATGTAACACGTTAAGCTTCAACCTTTAATGATTTTTTTTATCATCAAAATTCTTGTAGAATCTAGATCAATTAATTGTCTTTGGTTGGTTCAACATTTGCTGCTGTAAAAGCAAACCTTGAGCTATGGAGATTGCATCATGTTGGTGTCTTGTGCCATGGAGATTCCCCATTCTCGAGCCTTGCTTTTAAATAGTATAACAGCAACTACTTCTAGAATCATTATATTAGGAGTACGGCATTCATAATTCATATGTAATTAAGATGTAGCAGAAGTAGGGACTTCCAAAAATTTGCATTCTAGCTGCTAATGGAAATCAAATTCGCCGCGTAGATTGTCAACTGACCAATGTTCTCATTATCCAAAATTTGTCATGCATGATTCTATTATTAGAGTTCTGGATTAACACCTAGTTCGTCATGGTTGTTCTTTAATTTGAACTTACTTTTCTGTTTGGTTGAAAGAAAAGTACAGTTTGTTCTGCTAGAGTTGAGCATGGTCATGGTTTACAGACAAATGGAGTTTTCTGTCTTGCATCTGTCATTGTTATAGTCCATGTATCCCAATTGCAATATTGCTTGCACTACCTTTTCTTTGATATTTTCCACTTTTGATGTTTCATATTCAATGCTATTTTGTGCAGCTATTTAATACTTATGTTGATTTATTTCTCTGTTAATATTCTTTGTATCAGACACCCAAAGTATATCCATATGACAATCTGCGAGTGGAGCTTGGTGGTGAACCGTAGGTAAATGATCGGATGCGAAGTTACTATTTGATGTAATTGTTCTTTTACGTTTATCTGTGTAGTTCAAAATAAGGGATCGTGGAGAAGACTGGCTAAATCCAACTAATGGAAAGGGCCCAGTCTGGTTCTTTTTTTTTTATCGTTCGTGCTTAATTGCTTATGGTGACTATTGTGAGGAGTGGGCCAGTATTATGCACAGCTTGTGTTTGAATGTGTACTAATGAAATGGATTTTGAAACGTGATTTTAAAATAATTTTAAGTGAACGTGATTTTAAAGTATCGTGATTTCGTTTGGTATCATGTATTTGAAAATTGATTTTTCGCAAAGAATGTTGTTTGGAAATTGCAAGCAAAATTGATTGATTGTGTAATTTCTAAAACGAGTTTTAATGTTCATATATAATATTTTATGTAACTGTCTTATGCAATGTCATTAATTATAATTTGTGAGCAATCTGTGTTAATTTAACATAAAATTAGGATTCAATTAGAATAAAACATTTTTATACATTCAAACACTGATTTGGCAGCGGCGGTTTTACCCTAAAAAACCGATATTGAAAGTTAGTATATAAATTTAGTTGTTGCATGTAAAACGGTTCATTGTAATAGAGTGTGAGCTTGGCGTAATTAGCGATTTGCAGGGGGAAAGCAAATCACTGTCTCTAGATCTGAATTGAACATTGACAATTTCTTCATGTATCACTTTCAGTATCATTTTTCTTCTGAAAAACTTTTCCTACAACTGCTGCTATCTTCGGAAATTGGACTACTGTTATGCAATTTGTGGCTTCACTAATCATCAAATGGGAAATCAAAAGAGTGTGAGTGAGGGTCTGGTTCTTGAGATGGCTGGGCTACATGGGTTTGGTTTAAGAGGATAGGGCAAAAACAAGAAGGAAAAAATATTTACAAGAGAAAATGGACTTCAGATTGAAGCAGAAGGTACATCTATTAGTTTCAAATGGAACTTTTCAATTCCCTTTTTGACTAGCATTTAAAATCTACAGATGCTGGAACCGCATTTGTGATGGTTAATACTCACGTTTGACAGTTCTAAACGCGGACAAAACACAATTTATGCACTGTGTCTGGAGTTAATGAGTAATCTTAGAGGCTTAAAAAGTAATACTTCTCCTTTCCCGTAACCACATTTGGACCCCTTCTTACACCTCCATGCTTTTCTTCTGCACCTCCATACTTCTTCAAAATACTAAAAATACCGTTTTAAAATTTATATTTCAAATTGTATTATATTTTGGATTGTACCATTCATAATACAATATCTTTATATTGAAATCTATAATCTGAAATGTAAAAATAGATGTATTCTATATTATATAATCTGAAATATAACTTGTATTTTAGATTGTAAATATAATTTATTTTTCATATTTTAGAATATAAATTGTAATTTTTTTGTATTTTAAATTATATAATCTAGAATAATTTTCTGTATTTTAAATTGTGAAATTTGAAATATAAAAAGATAAAGGACGTCAAAATAATAAAATGAAATTTTTATTTAGTTTAGGAGGAAAGTATGGAGGTGTAGGAAGATGTGGCCCACATTAGTTGTGAAGACTTTTAAAACCCAAACCATCTTTGATTTAACCTTGCTGTATTGGATAGAAAACGATGGCTTCTTTCTGCACCTCCACAATTTTTTAAATGACACAAATGTTCTTGTTAAAATTATAAACATGGACATGAAGAAATTTGAAAGAAAAGACATAGGAGTATTTTGGTGTAGTTGATTTGGTGTAGTTTAGAGTTGTTGAAGGTTTAGTGGTGATCGTGAGTCACCGAAGGTGGTTCTTGTGGTGGTTGGATTGTTTGGTGATGATGGATGGGTGGTTGAAGGGTGTTGTTGGTAGTTGTCGTGAGTGGTAGCGGCACAAGCTACAAAGGAGGTAATTTTTTTATATTTTTGAATTGAATACTGGATTGTAGAATTCGTTAGATCATCATATTAATTCGATATATATTTTGATTAAAAATATGTACATTGAATTTTAGGATCCAGTATATAAAATATAAATCGAATTAAGAAAAGAGGGTTCAATCTAATATATATTTTTTATAATAGATTATGCAATCTAATATGTTTTTATATACCAGATTGTATTTTAAATTCTAAAATTTGATATACAATTTATATACCAGATAGGGTTCAATCTGGTATACAAATTATATACTAAATTTTAGAATTTAGAATGTAATATATTATATAGAACAAAATCCGATATACAATTTATATACCAAAGAACCTTTACCATTACAATATGATATACAAGGAACCATGGCATGTGCAGTGATTTATTTGCATTGTCTTGTCTTCTTCACTGCTTTATTGGAATATTGTAATAAAGAAGATTGATAGGCAACTATTTTGCAAGAAGGGCATGGAGAACTGGTGCAGGGCATTGCACAAATATTAATGAAATGTGCTAGGAAGCAATCGTGCGTAGTATTTTTGCCAAAAATTATGAGTTCTGGAGAAACATTTTCAATTGCAGTTGCAGAGTAAAAAACACATTTTGGTTCCATGATTTTCATCCTTGAATTTTTATTTGATGAATCAATGAAATCTTCAATAAGATTCACATATAATGATACAACATTATCAAGGACCTCTTCTACACTCAACTGGACTATACATTCCAGTATGTATTAAATTAATATAAGAGTATAATTGTAATATAAGATTATATCTTAAGGGTATTTTTGTCATTTTGTATATAGTATGGAGGTCCCGGCTGAGGTTATGGAGGTGTAGGAAGAAGCCGTCGTAGAAAACACCTCAAACGAGCCAGGCCAACTGATTTCTTTTTCTTTTTTATAATTTCTGCACCCTGTGTTGGGCTGGCTTGGTACTGGTTTTCGTTTTTTAGCCTTGGGCTCATCTGAGGTTATGGAGATAAAAAATATACCACTTTAAAGAACTGGTTTAAGATATTTCTTTATCCCATTTTGGTGTCCATTTGGTAAATGGAAATCTTCCATAACCATTTTTTCAAACCTTTACACTTAACACGCATTCAATCACCTTTAATAGTCCATAAAAACTTAAAACACATAAACACTACAAGGGTTTTCTAGTAATTTATTCTCCAACAATCTGGTAAATGTTGAGATGGAGAAGATGAGGAAAAGTTTGATGAGAATCTTAGTGATCCCATACTAATGGAAACTGAAATGAACATTTATTCCTTTTCATTTTAGATAAGATTATGGAGGATGAGAAATTGCTCCATAAATGCCAAAAGCCCAATCAGTATAGGTAAAAGTTACTTCTGGAATCAAAGACTACTTCTTATCTTCACTATTCATGTTTTAAAATGTAATAGTCAATATTAACTATTCATTAAAATATACAAACTTTAAAAAATAACATAAATATGAAATAAATTATTTTAAAATTACTCTTAGGTAGTGGAATGCCTTGCAAAGAGGCAATGGAGTAAAGTGTGATATGATTATGGTTATGACTATGAAAATAGGCTGCTTCCATCAATCAATTACTCTACACGCAAATTATTGTCTATATATGGATAATATAATCATATAGTAATATAAATATAAACCATATTGTTGCATCTATTTGATTACAATCAAACAACTGGCAAAACATTAATAATTAGGATTTTTTTCATGAACCTTTGCAAATAAAAAATTAACTCCCCACAACACATACCGTTAATTTATTTACTTTTGAAGAAATTTTGAAAACTTTTGCATACGCCTTATAGTTTCTTGTCTGTTATCTAAATAGAACTTCACAACTAATTTGAAAGATTTTATTTTACAGATGCTAATTGAAACTCTAAGATCAAATTTCTCACATCTTTTAAGTTCCTTTTAGAAAATCTTATTTAATCATACAAGAATCATGATGGCATTTAGACATTTTAATGAGCATTTGTGAACTTTTATTTAATCTTTCATTTAATGTCTTTTAAAATTTTACTTTATTTTCTTTACAGAATATCAAATTATTAATCAAAATTTCATAATTAAGTACTCTTAATATTTCTCTATCAATATATTATATGCAAATTCTTTCAAAACATTATTTAACATAGTATACAATATTTGAATAGTTTTGCTTTTTATAAAAAATACTTTCAGTAATAACAATAACTACAAATATTATTAATAGTGTTTTAGAAACAATACAGGCATTTAAAAAATATAATATTTTTATGTAAGTTAATTTGTAATTTTTTTCTTATAGTTCTTATATATCTTTGCTTTTTTCAAATACATTGGATATTGAATATTATATAGCACTCCTTATACATTAAAATGTTTTCAAATTTATCCTCATCCGCAATAAGTTTTTGTTTTCTATTCATCCTCATGCAATTTTTTTAATTTCAATTAACACAGTCTTAAAAGATTGCATATAGTCTTACTGGTAAAAATAGTAAAAGGTATTATACAATAAAATTGATCAACCAATCATTTAAATTAATATATCTTTCTAAAACATTTTGTAAGTAGTTAGATAATTTGAGGCCTAAGACAACTGTTTCATTGATCTGGCAGTTATTATGACCTGACAAAATAGGGTGAAAACAAATTTTAATTATTTTATAAAGACACTTGAGACACTTGTAATTTGTTTTTGTGTCGAGAAAATCAGTGCCAAACCAATGAGAAAAATCTATATTTTTTATTATATAGGGTTCTTGATCAACCACTTGATCTTAATTCATTATCTCCGATTCCACAGCTCATATTCATGTCTTCTACTGGTTGAAGACCTTACTTTATCAAAAAATTAGGTGGAACTAGAAAAAGGACAAGAGAAGAGTTAAATCTGATCTTATTTGTTTAAATCTTTCGGAAGCAAAGACCATGTTTGAGGTTTATAATAAGTAGTGATTCTTATTAACTAGACAGAATGTATCTTGAAGTGGTAACAGTTTTTAAGAGCAGAAGCATATTTGAACAGTTTTGTTCAATAGGGTTATATACGATGGTAAATATATATATATATATATATATATATATATATATATATATATATATATATATATATATATTTCTCAATTAAAGATTTTTACTATATGCTTTGTCTTCCAACCTAGATAGATATTATTGATTAATGCTAAAGTTACATCTCAGGTGCATAACAGTAACTGGGAATGATATTACGATCATAATCAATCCCAAAAGTCAATATTACCATCGATGTAATATTCAATATTTTCGACTATAATAATAAGTTGAATATATTTATATCAAAGGTGCTGCTGTTTTTTACGACATGGGCTTCTTAGATCCACATTTTCAGCAGGAAGCAATTTGTCAAATATGATCCCCACACAACTTGAAAACTGTGATTTTGCTTGTTTTCGTTTATCTTCATCCCCCTGCTTCGTCCTGGATAAAGCTAATCACAGGCTAATAATGATATTTTATGAGAAAAATTTTACATAAATACTTTTACAAAATTTTAATTTCATATGACAAGTAGACTACACTCAAAATAAGCTATCATTGTTTTTATTTTTGTACTAGTGATATTTTATTCAAGAGAAATTTTATATATAAACTTTGTAAAAGTTAATTTTAGTTTATAAAAAAATTAGTTTATCCATTTTATTTTATTATACTACAAATGTTTACTCCAGATCATGTATTCTTTATTCTACTAAAAATTTACTATGTGCATTCTTTTGTATACATTTAATAACAATGATATTCATTATAAAAGACCATTATTAAGGATGATCCCTAATTGTCCAGTTATGATTATCTGTGATGGATGACAATGATGAAAGTATAATCTAAAACTCTTAAACTCTTTCATCATTAGACAAACCCTAATGGGTAACCTTATCGATCATATATAATTAGAAAAGGTTGAAAAGAAAATGCTTGGATGATAAGACGTAACCAAATTTTGTTTTCTCTTTCAAGAAGTGATTGCAATTAAGGAAATTCCATTCAGACGCAAACCTACCATTCAGCAACTATGAATATTTAATTAGCCATAGTTTTAGGCCAACAGTTATACGAATGAATCTAGTAGACGACTTTCCTTATTTTTTCTAAGAGTGTGGTGAGGTGACTTTTTCTCTGAATTTACGCGTATGTGCTAGGGAATCTATATTGTCATGTATAGTGAACATTCTGTAGAGCTGTGATGAAAATGATGGTTCCTTTTTAGTTAGATAACATAAGCAAAGGATATCTAAAGTTGTGGTGCTAATGAGGAGATAATGCTGGGGAGCATAGGAGAGTCATGGATGGAGGTATGTGTTGGAGAAAAGCTTGTCTTTGAATGGCCTACTAGCCTAATAATGTTTTACTTTACTCCATATTTTATGGTTTTTCTAGGAGATGCACTGATCTAGCCCACAGCTTTCATGCTAATTGCCCATAATACGCCAAGACTGCATCTTTGCCAATTGCATTTCTTTGTCCGCAGCCTTAATGGAAATTACGAGTCAACCATCTTCTGAATTCGAAACTTAGAGTTTAAATTATTGTATACTGGAAAATGACTTCTACACACCAAAGATTTGGTGCCGACTTCTCTCCCTTCAATTTTCTGTTAATCAAGGTAAAATATTTATTATTAAAGCATTAGGGTAAAAGGTAAAATATTTATTATTAAAGCATTAGGGTAAAAGAAACAATCACCGAGAAGAATAATGATTCTCTAGAGTTAGTTCACTTTTGAATATTTTGTATATTAATATAGTAATAATGAGGTAAGATCAAAAATAAAATTGTAATGGATGAACAACTGATAACTGGAGAAAGAATATAAATCTCTGTATGTATTATTGTATTGGTGGTTATATTATAAGGAAGATGAACAAATGAGAACAAAGAAGAACAGAGAAGATAACACTCCTAGAGATAATAGTGAGAAGAACATAATGCAATAATTTTCCCTCTTTTCTCTCTCCTCTCAAATATTATATATCTAATACTATTCTACACACATAATCCTTCTTGCATGAATTGGTCATCTGCATTCTTACACCTTTTCTGTTGCCCACAATCATTGCACACTTGACACCTGTTCATTCTTTGTAACAAAATTATTCTTCTACTTGTTCATTTCCTGAATTGCCCTTGTGCTATTTTCACTTGTGACATTGCCTCTCCCTTCGAAATCAACTTTGTCCTCAAGGTTGAAGTCAAGATAAACTTGCTGCATATAGGTAAGTTCCTCCCAAATAGCGTGTGCTGCATCAATGCCTTCTTAGTGTAACAAAACTTGAGGAATATGTTTGTCTCTCTTGAGAATAACTCTAGATTGTAAAATCTGTTGTGGCTGTAATATAGGATCAATGTCATTAGTAATCAAAGGAAGTAGAATATATGATTGTTGATGAACACCTTGACATGGTTTCAACTACGACATATGAAAAACATAATGAATTCGAGCAGTTGAGGGCAACAAAAGCTTGTAAGCAACTAGATCCACACATTGGATAACAGGAAAAGGACCAAAGTATTTCATGCCCAATTTCTGATCTTTTCTCAATGCAACTGAATTTTGTCTATACGATTGGAGCTTAACCAATACCATATCTCCAACATTAAATTGCACATGACGTCTCCTCTTATCTGTTTGTTTCTTCATATACTGTTGAGCCTTATGCAAATTGTCTTTTAATTGATGTGAAACAACATCACGCTGCTGCAACAATTTCTGCGCAATATTGGAGGATCATTCTAATATGTAACATACTTGTCAATCCTAGGAGGATCTCTGTTATAAACTACCTTAAATGGCATCATACTCTGCTAAGGTGGTACGAAGTATTATTCCAAAATTAAGCCCAAGGTAACAATTTCAGCCACATCTTTGGATTGTCATAAGCAAAATAACGTAAATACATCTCCAACCAACGGTTAACAACTTCTGATTGGCCTTCAGACTGGGGATGGTGTGCAATACTCATAGCCAATGAAGTACCACTCAACTTGAAGAGTTGTTTACAAAATTGACTCATAAAAACCTTGTCTCTATCAGATACAATAGACTTGGGAAATCCATGCAATTTGACCACTATCTTCATGAATAAATCAACCACTTGTGCACTCGTGTAATATGCTTTTAAAGGAGCAAAATGAACATACTTGGAAAGCTGATCTACCACTACCATGATCTGATGATAGCCAGACCTGAGATCAAGCTTGGAAAAATATTGAGCCCCAAATAGCTCATCAATTAACTCATCAACAGTGGGAATGGGAAAGCTATCCTTGACAGTTATGGGATTTAAAACCCGATAATCGGTACAGAATCTCCAAGTACCATCTTTCTTTTTAACCAAGACAATTGGTGAAGAAAATGGGCTAGTACCAGGCACTATAATTCCTTCTTGTAACATTTCACTGACCATCTTCTCAATTTCTTCTTTTTGACTGTGAGGGTATCTATAAGGTCTAACCTTAACAGAATCCACTCCTTTAATCAAAGGAATACAATGATCATTTGATCTACTAGGAGGAAGACCCATAGGAACTACGAACACATCATGATAAGTATGCATAAGTAATGCTAATTCAGGTTCTATGTTCTCAGGTAATTTCAACCCGTGATCAGCAACACAATTTGGTTCCTGAAATTGCAGTGTAAATAATTCAGAGATGGCGTGAGTTCTTTGCATCCTGCGAACATGATTATATTGGGTCGGAGCCGGGAGTTTTGGTTTATCACCATGAAGGGTAATAAAGTTCCCGTCCACCAAAAACTTCAATGTCAAATCACTGTAGTAAGCAATATGGAAGCCCAACGTAGCCAACCAAGCTGCCCCTAAAACTACATTTGCACTTGAGACTGGAAGTATATAGACTGGTAGTTTTAGAGAGTGCCCCTATATCTGTACTTCAACTTCCCTCACCATACCTTCCACAGTCAAAGAGTTTTCATTACCTACTAAAACTTGAAATCTAGGAGTTGGTTCAATGGCTAATTTCAAGCAATGAGCAATCCGTGGTTGCAAGAAGTTGTCCGAACTACCACTAACAAGTAGTACTTAAACTTTCACCCCATTAATAATATCTTGGAATCGCATAGTACCAATACTGTGACTCTCTTAAGAACATGAAAAGAAAGGTGATGTTCTTGTTCCCGTGATTGAATCTGATGGATGGATATTGTCCTCATCCGGTGGGTCAGGTTCCAGTTTGAAGTCCTCCTCTTCCTCTAGTTGTAACAATAAGTATTGTTTGTTGGGACATCAATGGCTAGGTGAAAATTTCGCATCACACATGAAATACAATCCCTTCTCTCTTCTCAATTGTATTTTTGCTGCAGATATTTTTTTAATATTGGAAAACTTAACTGATTGTTGGTTCGGTTGATGTATGGTGTTTGGATTAGATAACAAAGGTGGTAGTGGATTTAGTTGTTTGTGTTAGGGATGATGGTTGGTATTTGGGTAAGGGTGGGTTAAGGGAGTTTTCTCTTTAGGCAGATATTTCTCTTCAAAAAGCTTGGCCAATGAAACAACACGTAATAAGGAGGTTGGATTTTGAGCAATAACATCCCTTCGAATGTAAATCTTGAGGTCGCTAAGAAAATAATCAAGTAAAGCATCTGTAGTAATGCCTTGAACACGATTGGCCAAAGTTGTAAGTTCTCGATAATAATCCTGAACCGATCTTGATTGCATAAGCTTAACAAGAGTAGAACGAGGCACTCATAAGGAGATGGTCTAAATTCCAATTCCAAGGCTCGAGTGAAATCGATCCAAGATTGAAATGGATTGTTCTTAGCTATCATTTGGAACCAAGGAATCACTTCTGCTTCCATATGAAGTACAACAATGGTAAGACGTTGCTCCTTCAGAGTATTGTAAAAAGTTAAAAGTTGCTCTGCCCTAAAGATCTATTCCAGCACATTCGAACCATTGAAAAGTGGAAAATCAAGTTTGACATTACGAACCTGAAACGGTTACACTGGTTCTGATGTTGACGATTTTGATGTCGCACTGTGCAAAGATGTGAGTGTAGTTTCAAGGCTCTCAAAACGACTAGAATACTCCGCATGACGAGATTCCATCAACTCTAAGATTCGCTTGATATCTATGGAAAGCTCCTTCAATCGAGTGTTTTCTATCATGAGTAGAAATGAGACAAGATGAAAGTGCCAATATAATGAGGTAAGATAAAAAATAAAATTATAATGGATAAACAACTGATAACTAGAGGAAGTATATAAATCTCTGTATGTATTATTGTATTGGTGGTTATATTATAAGAAAGACAAACAGAGAAGAACAGAGAAGATAACACTCCTAGAGATAATAGAGAGAAGAACAGAATGCAACAATGTCCCTCATTTTCTCTCTCCTCTCAAATATTATATATCTAATATTATTTCTCACACATAATCCTTCATAGGTGAATTGGCCATCCCCATTCTTACACCTTTTCTGTTGCCCATAATCATTGCATCACTTAACACCTGTTTATTCTTTGAAACAGAGTTATTCTTCTCCCTGTCCATTTCCTGAATTTTCCTTGTGCTATTTCCACTTGTGACAAATTTAAATCTAAAACAACCTCACAAAACAAATCTTAAAATCTGGATATATGTATGAATGATTCTGGTTTTGTTAATAAATGAGTTTAAATCTAATTTATCCTCACAAAATAAGTTTTTAAGTTAAAGATTGTTTTCACTTATATACTGTAACTTGATCTTATCACTAGTTGATGTAAAATCTTTAACACACCCTTTCACACGATATATGAATATCTCGTGTGTGAGATTAGAATTTGTCGGTAGTTCGATAGGAGTTCAATAACAGATGATACAATAGGTTCAATAGCAGTTTATATACTTTGATGTTATATTAAAAAGTGAATTTAAGCTTAATTCAATATTACAAAATTAATTTGTAAAGTAAAAATTATTTTTACTTATTAAATTAATTTTATCTTTAATCGATGTAAAATTTTCAATACTATGACACCGTAAATAGGTTATACTATACTTTTTAGTCTCTTTCGGAAGGTCATCAAAGAAATGTTTGTTGAACTTTTAAACTTTGTAAGTTTTTATTTACTCTTAATTTAAAAAAAAATCAAATTAAAGCCACAATACCTTAATCCTAGATAAATAAAAATTATTTAAAAATTAAAAGAAACTCGTGACTATTGAATCCGCTTTTCGTTTTTTATTCAAATTTATTGAGTTTGATATCTGTGTTAAAAAAATATTTTTGATTTTTAAAAGCTAAAAAAGAATTTGATTCAGTATACAACAAACAATCAAACTTAAATTATATATATATATATATATATATATATATAAAAGCATTACACTAAATAAATTTTCTAATGATTATTATTATTCTTATCACAATTATTAATATTATTATTATAATTTATAATTTTTATTATTTACATATGAATCTCGGTTAATGATTAAATCTGAACATGTGTTTGGTTTGTTTTAAGAAGAGTCACATGAATTTATTAAAGGACAATTAACATATCCAATTAAAAAGAAGTTACTAAGAATTTTAAATTTCCAAAAAAAAAAACAGAGGATAAAAGAAGATTCTAAATTTTCAAAACAAAAGGTAAAAACTAAAAAACTTTTTTCAAGATCCATTTCATATTTGTTCTCTAATAAACATATACATAATAATTACTAAAAATCAAATATGTCCTCAACTTCCGTCATTACTTCAAATAAAACTTACAAACTAAAGTGTTTGTATTAATATTGTTTTTTTCCCCTTATTAATAAGAACAAAATATGTCAAACACTTGTAGGGAACCAACTATTTAACTTTCAATTTAATTAATATTCCTGAATGGCGAGTTTGTTTAACAGATTGCCTTATTTATTGTCTTAATAATAATAATAATAATAATAATAATAATAATAATAATAATAATAATAATAATAAAGAATTTCAGAGACAGAATTATAAAAATTGCCAGTTATAAATGAAAAACAAATAAAGAATTTCAGAGACAGAATTATAAAAACTGCCAGTTATAAATGAAAAACAAACAAAAAATTTCACACTTTTAGGCCTATTTTGTCATTACATTCATGTAATTAAACATTAATAAAATTTAATTAGAATTTTTATTCAAAAAAATTAGAATGTATTAACAGTATATAATATTTATGTTATGTATAATTATATTGGAAATTATCGTGATATGTTTGTTAATTTATATAATAATTACTTAAAAAGTCAATTTCAATAATTTAAGATTAATTTAGAGAAAAAAAAAATTAAAGGGGTGAGAATAGAGATACCGATTCACAGACCAATCAGCAGGTCAAAAGTACTAGTTAGACTTTATTAACATACCTTCGAGTCATCATCACGTTGAATAAAGAAAAAACTAATGTAGCTATGTATGCAGTACAATTCTAAAGGCAAATGATATAAAAAAAAAAAATGTTGCATAAATCAATATTCTGTATTATTAAGAGACTGAAGGCTATTGCTATATGCCACATTGCACTTTATGTCCATGATTCCCGTGATATTGTCCATAATTTTATGACTAAACATCAATAATCAGGATTAGTCAATGAATATTAATGTGTTCAACCCTCACACGTGTTTTTATATTTTATAAAAATAAATAACAGTATATATAAACTTAATATAATAAAAACTATGACAAAATTTCGAAAACAAAAATTGGAAGCAAATTTGGAACTCATTGTTCAAAAGTATCAAATTGATGATAAGTTAAATATGTTTATTCCAATTGATATAATTTAATGGGGCTTTAAGTATTTTTTTTATTAGTTTTGATACATGAAAATATTAAAATATTTTAAAAGTAATCACTATATTTTTTTTATCAGTAAAATAAATAAATGAATATAGAGTACTTGAAGTATCCAACCATTTTACACAAAATACTATTTGCAGACACTGGTTTGATACACATTAACCACCTTATAATTACCTCACATACACACTTTCCATCTTAATTACTTGTAATCATAGCTTTATGTGGAAATTATAGACATTTGATCACAGTAATCATTATATAGTAATAGTATGATATGTATGTAATATTAATAAATTCATGTTATGTCATTATTAGTTACTGATAGAGATCTTGTAAACACTATTTTTAATAATTTTAAATAGTCTGTAAGTTAAAGAATTAAAACTAGTTAAATTTAAAAGTTAAAGAATTAAAAGGTCTCAAATTTAGAAGGTATCTTACCAAAATAAAACTACTAATATTTTGTGTAAAAATTTATTTCATTATGATAAAAAAAATCTGTTAGAGGACCTCCTCAATTCAAAGTCACTCCTTATTCATTTAAGACCCCTTCTACTAATGATGTAACTAAGACTAAAGTATTGGACTTCTAAATCACATTCTAGATGAACATGATAATATTTAACACTCACACAACATTGGACTAACACCTCAAACATCTTCTTAGATGATGAGGTCGACCTCGACCCATGAGTGAGTTTGAGGAAAATCCTTCTACAATGATAAAGATACAAATTAACTCTAAAAAACTAGGTACATAATGGGTCAAACAACAAGTTGACTGCTAAAAAAGGTCGTTAACCACAAAGTTAACTAATTACTCAAAATCAATTTTATAAGAAAAATTATTTATAGTACATCGCTGGCATATAAGTAAACATTATAAAAAAAATATCAAGTATATAAGTATTAATAAGAGAAAATACTTCCTGTATATCAATAGTGTGTGTTTATAAATATTTAGACCTCTTAATTAATGATAAAGATTATTAATACATAAAATATAATCATTCAATCCTAATACATTGTTTGTATCAAGTATATTTGAATTAAATAAATATATTATAAACTATATTTCATTACGATTATATTTCCTAATATCTTAGATTTCGGTGAAGACATTATATAAATCAATTGATCTTTAAAATAAATTCACCGTTACTTGAAAAAGAGTATTTACAATTTTGTATAGCCAAACAAACAAACTCATGATAATTTGGTCAAAGTTATCTGCGGCAAGGAGAGAAGTTCATATGGGATCTCGTTCATACTTAGACTAATAAATTTAATATATGAGATTTATATTACAATTCATTAGAGCATGTAAGAATTTTAACATTATTTAGACTATGTTAAGTCATATATGTTTTAATATTTATTTACAAATTTTGTTTTAATATAAGAATTTTATAAACGATATATTTTAAAATTTTTATTTATATTTTAACCTTTTAAAATTTAAAAAATAATTTTTTATTTTCAGAATACTATTATTTTTTATTTAAAATTTAAAATCTTAAATTTGATATCACGTTTTATTTAATTTTATTATAATATTTAGATTTTAAAGTTGTAATTTAGTTATAACCTTACTTTGAATATATATTTTAGATTATTAAATATTTCATTAGTTTATCTATATTATTATACAAAGAAAATATACTATTGATTAATTTTTTTTGTCATATTTTAATTGGACAATTTTAGTTTTTGATAAAAATTAATAATTTATTCATTTAATAAAATAAATAATTGAATAAACTTTTTATTCTAGAAAATTATATAAATAACTTTTCCTTTTAAAAATAATGACTATGTATTTTTTTACTATTTTTACAAAATTATGTATATCTTTTAAATTATGTTATTTTAATATTTTGTAGTATTATTTTTATAAAATTATATATATTTTAATTAAATAAAAAATGTAAACGCAGATACTCTATGCATGTGTTTTCATTAGTCCTATACCAATATATCAAGGATATACTTTTTGTTAAATTTTTTTGTCATTTTTATTGGATAATTTTTCTCTTTAATAAATAAAAAATAATTTATTTATTTAATAAAATAAATAAAATATGTTTTTATTTTAAAATACTGAAATATTTTTTTAAATAAATTTTACATAATTTTTATAATACCATTCTTACAAAATTATATATATTTAAATAGTATGATTTCATTTTTTTTCAATTAATTACTCATAAAATAATAATATAAAAATTATATATATACACATTTAAAATTATATTATTTTAATATAATAAAAATATGAATACAGTGTATTTATATTACTTGATATGATTATCTTGAGTAAAGATTTTACTATATCTAAAAATATATTTTTTTTAAGTTTAATATATATATATATAGTAAAGTGATTAAATGATTCCTAGTTTAATGTATTTAATATATATATATATATATATATTATATTAATTTTATGCGTATTCAATAATTATTGATTTAAAATTTGGTATATATATGTGAAAGAAACCTTTATTCTAAGAATAAGTTCCGGAAAAATATTCAAGAAAAATATTAAATATTTTAATATTTGATATAAGTTATATTTATGTAATATGATTTTTCTATTCATATATATAATTTATTATTTTCTAAAGAGTGGTGATAAGAAAGTATGTTTTCCAAATTTTCATTTCTAATAATCTATTCCTGTTATAAAATACTTCCTAGAAAAATACAAATAACTAATTTCTCTCTCTCTTTTATTAAAATGGGACAAAATGAAACTATGTAAATATTTTATTCGAATTTATAAAATAATGTATAGTTGAATATATATATATATTATATTTTATGGTAAGAGTTTTACGTGGATACAAATAAAAGTTATTATTATTATTATATTTTAAAAAATAGTTATTATGCATATCAATAAATTTATAGAAATTGATAACTCATAGTTAATAATCCTATAATTTTTTTTTAGAGTATTAGTGTTAGAGATTTCATATGGATTAGAGATAAAGATCAATTTATAGTATATAAGTAAGGATAATCCTTATCTTTATAAGTCAGTTTTATAAAATTGAGTTAGACTTAAAATGCATTTCTGATACTTCTGATATAATATAAGAATCGATCCTAACAAAGTTATTAAACTTATCAAGATATCATTATCGAACCACCCTTTTTTATATATATATATATATATATATATATATATATATATATATATATATATATAATCCTATGCACTATAATTTTAATATAAACCGCGTGTTGAAAATCCTAAATCAGCTGTAAAAAAAAACTTTTTAATAATTCATAAATCAGTTTTATAAGATTAAATTAAAGTATAATTCTAATAATAGTTAATGTATGTATTATTCACTATTTTGCACTTTGTCAAGGTTCATGAACCGCTCCTTAACTGTCAGTAAATATCCATTATACTTATGATGAGGTCAGTCCAAAGGTTTCTATTTTTCAGGTTCAGTCTTGCACATGATCTGAAACAGCATCTTCGAACTTCATCTCCATCGTTAATCACATTTATTCTAGATCAAAAGTGTTTCAAAGATGAACATCATTAACAAACCTGTGTCCATAATTGAGCAAAGGAATTAATTAAACATCGTGGCTCATGGATCGGCTGACATGTGTATACATAGTTTTGTAGCGATTCCTCTCCTAAGTTAATCGTTAATTATTTGTATATTAATTGTAATTTCGTATCTTGTTGGACGACAGGAGTTGAGTTGGAAGAGACAAGTACAGAGTAATAAGAACAACCGTGAGCTCTTGTAATAATTCATTTTCAATAATCGATGAAAAATGACAAAACCTGCAATATATTAAACATTGTTGAAGCTAATCAATCTATTTTGAAAATTTCGGATCAAGTATACGTGAAATGATTTCACGGAGTAGACAACTAACCACACTGCAAATCCATATATGGCTCCAAACTAGATATTGTATAATATTATATTACTTCTTGTGTGCTGACCTATTGCCAGCTTGTACAATTTTCATCCAAGCTTACTCACATCATCGCGTGGCTCTTCAAATAAACCTAATTATTTTAAACCTTAAAATTAGAAGCACTCTAATCTCACCCTATAAAAGCCCTACTCATTCCTCTCCAATCTCACACACCAAACCAAAGCAAGAGTGGTAGTAAGAGTGAAGAGCTTGTAACAGCAGTGTGAAATGGCTTCCAAGGGTGCTCTTCTCTTGTGTTTCAACATCCTGTTTTTCACTGTGGTGAGCTCCACATATGTGCCATGCAACCCACCCCCAAAAACTCCCAAACACCCACCTGTCCCAAAGCCACCTTCCACAAAGGGTGGTAGTTGCCCTGAGAACACCCTTAAGTTTGGTGTGTGTGCTGATGTGTTAGGTTTGATTGGAGTTCAGCTTGGGAAGCCACCAAAGACCCCATGCTGCAACCTCATCCAGGGTCTCGCTGATCTTGAAGCCGCCGTCTGCCTTTGCACTGCTCTCAAAGCTAATGTCTTGGGCATCAACCTCAATGTCCCCGTCAAGTTGAACTTGCTACTCAACTACTGTGGCAAGAAAACTCCTAAGGATTTCGTCTGCTACTAAATAAACCCTTCCTATAACCACCTTCATAAGCTTAATTAGCATGTCCTAAGCTTCTCATTTTGCTATATTCCTTATTCATCATTATTCTGTGTACTTCGCCATTTAGCCACGAACATTTCGTTCGTACTACTGGTTTTGGTTATTATTATCGTTGTGATGGTTGAAAATTGAAAGGCTCCGTGGTCCTTTCTTGTCAGCCTCACTAGTCCTTTGTATTGTATTCTAAGTGATATTTCTACCAATTTCTACCAATAAAATTTCTAAATTTAAGCTTATACAATTAAGTATTCCTGTCATTTGCTTTTCTTTTTTGTTTTCTTTCTGCTATTTTCATATATATATATATATATATATATATATATATATATATGAGAGAGAGATAGACGAGTTGTTCTTAATTTAATCGCTTTCTTCTTTTCTAAACCGAATCCATAGACTGAAATGGAAGTTTTTCAATAATCTTAAAAGAGAAATCAAAAGAGTGCAAAAAGAAAAGAACAAAGTAGAAGATTTTCACTTTCACCAGTGAAATTGTTTTACACAATGATATGACGGATTTCCACGTCCATGTTTATTCAACCTAAACAAAAGTAGCGGATTTACCACTTTAGATAAATTTTGAATATACATTACAAGAAAAAAATTATTTAGAGATTAATATTTAACTAAATGAAAAAATGATTGCTAATTGTGATCAAAATAGTCAATAAATTAAATTTTGGTTACTAAATAAGTATAAAATAGAAGTAATAATTGAATTTAGTAACCAATTAAGTTAAATAATTGGTATCTAACATTAGTTATTAAAGTTTTTAGTGACTTATGTTATTAGATTCTAATTTGGTATCTAATTAAGTTAAAGACTAATTTAGAATCTAATGGTATAGGTCATTAAAATCTTGGTAGCTAATATTAGATACCAATTATTTGACTTAATTGGTCACTAAATTTAATCCCAATTATTTGACTTAATTGGTCACTAAATTTAATCAGTACTTCTATTTTGTAGTTATTTAACAACCAAAATCTAATTTGATGACTATTTTAGTCATAATTACTAACAATTTTATTTGGTAGCTAAAAATTAATCTCTAAATAATCTTTTTATTGTAATGATAGGTAATTTTTTTTTTTTTTGTAAGAAAAAGTATGGATTGTAAGCTGAATTTTATAATCTGTGTTTGAATGTGATTAGTACTCTGTCGGGGGCAAGCTCAATTATAATTTACTTACGTTTTGGAATTACGTTGTTTCTGAAATTGTCATTTGCCTCAACTTGCTCGACCTTGTATGTGTTTAGTCATATTCATATCCCGACCACGACATATTACACAAAAGTATCTATAGCAATTCTGGGAGTTCACAATATTTACAGTCGCAGTAAGTACTCTCTTATTTTGGAGTAATGTATACGTTTCAAAATGGAAAATTCATTGAAAATAAGTGCGTTTTTTTTTTCTCTTCAGAAAATAAGCGCGGTAGAACTTAGAAGAAAGGATTTTTGTCCTAAGTCTTGTAAATTTGGATGAAATAATGCAAAAATCACAATACAGGCTCAGTCTTTCTATGCAATATTTTAAAAATCGAATTAGTTATTGATGGGAGGAAATTATAATGGTGCAAGACTTTAATAGTTTAATTATGATTGAAGTATGATGGAGTCAATATTAATCAAGTAATAATACATAAAATATTATTAAAGAAACATATATAATAACTTTATAATATTAAAAACTAAACATATAACATGATTTCTAGATTCTTAACATTTAAACTTCATACCAAAAGTTCAAATATAACTATCATAACAGTTAAAGTCTTTTAACCATAAATATCAAAATTATTAAAATTAACAATTTAACATTTAGAATGACATTGACTTTATCCTTTTAAGAAAAAATAAAATATATGTTGTATTAATCACTTTTTCATAAATCCGTTATGAACATTTTTTGTCGACCTTTTTTTTATTGGTCTTTTACTAGTTTTTTTTTTTGCCGAACTTTTTGATCATTTTCTTGGGTTGCTTTATGGTTTATTTTACCAATAATCAATTTATTGGTTGATTGGTTATTTAAATTTAATCCAATGGTTTGGCCTAATTTTTAAAAGGGTTTTAATATGTTGATACCCTCACATGTCATAACAATAAATGACAAGCCTACTTTTAAAAATAAAAAATATTTTTAATATGTTGATACCAATAAAAAAAATGATTTTAAATTAAGTATGGGTTTAGAGAGAAATTTTGAAATTAAAATTTGTTTAGGGTTGGGAAAGTGTAAGTTTGTCATTCATATTCACAGTGTGTCCCTTTCGGTGTCTCCTAGCCTCCTGTGTGCCTCTCTACATCTCAGTCTGTCTACGTCTCGGTCTCTGTCTCTCTCGATCTCTCTATCTGCGTCTCATGTGCCTTGTCATTTGAGCTAAGGTCTTCACCGGTCAGGTTTGTGGTTGTGTGACATAGTTGGCTCTGCCTTTGCTCTAAGGTCATTGTCTTTGTTGTTGTCCATTTTTGTGGGTGGTTCGCCAGCACGTGATTGGTTCTCTTCTTGTGGTTAAGAGTTTCTCCCCGGTTTCTATTTCAAAATCTCTGAACTTCAGTTCCTCCCATACTCCCTCAGTAACTCGCTCAAATACTTCTACATCTCTCCTAAACCCGCACCAAACAATTAAATTTTAATTCACAAATATCATTTCAGTAAGCACACATTTCGAAATACCGAAATTGTCCTCTGTCATGTATTCAAGACATGCCATGTCATGATTGGAAAATAGGTATAATTTCCATGCGCTTGTCAAATGATCCTTTTTCCTTTCAAGATATTGTTTATATGTTATTTTAGTATTCACTACAAGAAAACAAACATTTAGAGTTCACTAAAAATATATGTAAAATGAAGGAAATTGACATTATATTGTCATTTTTGCATTGATCTAAAAATTGACTCCATAATAGTAAAAGTTATAAATATTCATGAGTAAGTAGATGAGACGCTAGTAGAATGGACCTAACTGATACTATGCGGACAAAAGTTTTTAAATTATTTTAATGTAACGTGGGTTAAGCAGACACTAAAGAAAAAAAAAACACAACACCTAACATATGCTAAGTGGACATAATTGATTTTAATTATTTTAATGCGTGTTAAGTGTTAAGATGATGCTTAAGAAAAAAGATAGTGTCCCAAAAGTGGACATTATATATATATATATATATATATAAATATCGTTTCAAAAGTGATCGCCATAAATAGAAAAATTGGTATTTAAGTGGATTTGGCCCATGCAAATTGGTAATAAAACAAATAGATAGAGTCCCGAAAGTTGACGCAATATAAAATTAAAAATCTATATATTTGGAAGTCATTCCAGCTTTGAAACCTAATTCTAATTTCAAAATTTACATCTTCAAATAAAACTAAATAAAACAAATTTTGTGATCATTAAACACCAGTTTTATAAATGACAAAACACCATAGCCCATAAACGACAATGCGCAACACAAATACACATTGTATACAACAATGTTTATACTAAAGCGAGAGAAAAGAAAACTTATGACATTGAAAAATACATGCAAATTTTCTCTACAAAGCTGGTATCGATCTCAACTAAATTTCGATGAATAAAATTGATTTCATATACAAGAACAACATAATCTAAGGTTTTAGAAATTATTACCAATTTAACATATTAAGGTTTCATATATTACCAAATTGAAATAACACACCCAATAAAAGGTAAAGGGACATTACTTACAAGAACCTCATGTCTAAGCCTAAACAAGGAGACTGCAAATTGTTCTAATAACACCACACAACCACCGCGAATGCTTTCGATGGCACCACACCACTACGAATCCTTCCAAGACCACAAAGTCCTACACTTATACAAAAAATGCTCTGCATAAAGGGGAATCGGGGATTAAAAGTATTAGAGAAATAGGGGAGTGAGGGATTTCGAGCGTTCTCAAAAAGAGCGTAGATGAATACAAAGAGTGAGAGAAAAAGCGAAAACGAAGAGTAAAAGGGAAAGTAAAATAGGGAAAGTGAAACACAATAAGTAATTATAAGTCTCCCACTTACCTTTAGTGTCAACTAACCAAGGCTCTCATATTTAAAAATTCATATTTTTAGGCCAACTAGTCCCCTTCAAGAAAATTTTTGTTTTTGTTTTTTATTTATTTAGCTTAACATCGGCTAGACCGACGCTTAATAATTATTATTTAATTCCTTTAGTGTTTCATACACCGACACTTTCAAGTTTCTGGATCCTTCTTCATTTAACTTTTTTTTTAAATATTCATTTAAGTGTGGCTTAACTGACACTAATATTTAACTTTTTTTTATTAAAATTAGCGTGAGTCTAGCATGGTCTTAACCCACTCTACTAGTGTTAGCTTTTTGCCCATGCTATAATGTGTAAGGTAATTCCCAACATTCTTCTAGTGAATTTTAAGATAAATTAAAATGTAACAAAGTCATGAATGTTGATTGTGTCATTTGTTCTTTTTGTAAAAATACAACAATTTACCTCAATTCACTCTAATAGTCATTCAATTGTTTTGTTGTTATATGTGTTTCATTTCTTGAGAAAACAAAAAAATATGTGTGAGTTGTATATGTTGATAAGGAAAAGCGTTTTTTTTATCAGTAAAGAGAATGTATTAAATGAAAGTACTAGAGGTATTGCAACCTACTAACTATGCAAAAAGCGATGTATGTACTATTATAGGGACATATTATCTTGTAGTTCGACCTTTTGATCTTATACAAATAATATGTTTTAGCCTTTTGCAAAACATCTATCAGATCGACATACAAAATAACCACTAAAATCCACAAGACAAAAAACAAGTGAAAAGTGTTCAAGAGAACAAATGTCTATAAATCGCTTACATGTCATAAACCCAACCTAAAGCAAATACAATTATCATGTAGTTACTTCAAGGTTTGATAATTCTGAAATAAGTTTTTAGATTTCAAATTTTCGGACAAAACTTGGACTCAATACTAATTCTAGATTTGCACTATGTCAACTTCAAAATGATCCGACCATGTAGTCTCACAAGTTGAGTGAAATGTTCGTTACACATCCATCTATCAATATGTCATTCCTTTATTCTTACACTTTAATGAAGCCATGTGACACACAGAATGATGAATTTGTTGGCATTTATTGTAGGTTTGCCACTTTGCATAAGTGAGATCAGATATGCATAAGGTGAAAAAATAACACTTATCACCCATTATTGAGTTTAGATATCTCTGTTTCATATTGGTATCATATTTAAACTTGTGTGACATATTATTTGACCCTGAGAGCATTCCATTCAAGTGATTTCACTTTTGAGTACTTACAATACAACTTTTTAACCAAATACACAAATTTGAACTAGAAAAAGTTGTCTTAATATATTTGTTTCTACTTCATGGACAAGCTTTCATTTGGGCTTGAGCAAATATTTTCTTCTCGTCTATGATGACATTCCATGTTATTTTTCAAATAATGTGTCCTTTTTTGTTCAAGCTAGACATATTAAATTAATAAAAATATTGTGTAACATTGTTATGTGCAACATATATTAGGTTTATCTACATATTTGTTATGTCCATACCAAGGTAAACACCTTATATGTCAAAAAAAAGATTCTAATTGGATTCATCATGTGCCTTACACAAGATACATAACTTGCTTGAATCTTTTATAACTTTATGTGCAAGATTATCCCTAATTGTTATACTATTGAAACATCTTCTTCAGATGAAAGAGAAAAACTTATAGATTGATGGAGTAAGTCAAGCCACTTGGAACTTGATATGTATTGACCAAAATCCGTGTGAGATAAATTGGGCTTGAATTTAAGTTATTTACATTTTGTTTATTAACCTTCCAATATTTGACCTAAGAATGGATGTGGGCTGAACCGACCTGTTTTATTGTCGTGCATAAGGATTGTTGATTAGTTTTGTTGGCTCACTTTACATAGTTATTAGCCCACAGGTTTGTGGGCCAACTTGCATAACTAAACTCTAAAAAAAATCAAATGCAAATATGTTGCCACAATAATTTTGTTTTAATATTTCACATCTTGGTTACACACTATGAATTTGAGTTTTAATAAGTTAAATAAACATAAGATTAATATTTACATCAAATAAATATGTCCGAAGTTAAATATTCTATAAATAAAGAAACATAAAAAAAAAAAAATCTCTAAGCTACTAAAAATCTAAAAAACTGTAGGAATTAATCATCATATTTTAACTTCAAAAATATCATTATTGTTATTCTATTTCAATGACAAAAATATAGTGAATTTTTTTGTTGTGGGTTATGAAAGGTAACATGTCCCGTCTTATTATTGTACCACACAAGCAGTAAGTCATGCGAGACAAATTTAAGTAGGTCAGCGAGTTAAAATACTTAGCATGTCCCGCGTTTTTTTTGAATGAATTGACGGACCAACTCACATCACTTTATTCACAGATTTTACGCTCTTAATTTATCAGACTTAATAGAACCAATTACAAAAATTGTTATTCATACCTATTTTGGAAAAAAAAATGCGAAAAACTTTTTTAAAAACGCAAACCTTAATCAATCACCATATAAGTAAACTCAAAATCAATAAGAAAAACATGGAAAGTGTAATTATTAGAATAAAATTACGAATAACAATCTGGTAATAAACTATAATAAACTATAATAAACTTTGACAAAAAAAATATTACAGAACTATTTGCATAATTTTTTTAATAAGGACTTAAGATAGAAAACTGAGTAGTATAAGATTAGTTTGGTGAAAAAAGTAGAAGGGTGTAGAGTTATTGGTAGCGCTCCTAAGCTAACCAAAAGTTAATATATTCATTAATAGTTAAAGACAAAAGAAGTTTAATTCAAATTTGGGTCTTTATATTTTACAAAATTCACAATTTTGATTCTTAATTTTTTTTACAATTTGATTCTTTAATTCTTTATTTTCGGAACTTTGTTTAATTTTCAATTCAGTTATATGATATTTTTTGTTACTTTAAATATGACATAACATCGTGAGATTGGTAAAAATATATAATAATCGTGGCTTTTTTAACAAGATTGGAAATGGTAGTAGTGTTAGAAAGTAGTTGCCAAATATATTTTGACAGTCATTACATTTGTAAAACTAGAAAATTAAACAAGATCATGAATGAAAAAAATTGAGGAATAAAAATTTTAGAAAAAAAAGTCGAGAGAACTAAATTTTAGACAATTAAATAGGAAAGAACTAAAATTGCAGAAAAATTATAAAAGCTTTCGTATATAAATTTTCTAAATTTTTACTTTTTATCTTTTATGTAAAAATTAACTTTTGTTCAGACAAGAACCAGAAAGTAAACCGTTAATTGAAATGATTTTACTTCACGCCAAACCACATCGCAAATTCACATGAGCTTCCATAATATTCTTAATTATATTCCTCATTCAATGATGACCCGATGCCAGTTTGTCCAATTTCCTCTCGATGTGGTCACTCACATGGGCTTCCAAGTAAACCTAATTATTTTAAACCTTAAAATCAATAGACACTCTCTAATCTCACCCTATAAAACCCCCACTCATTCCTCTCCAATACACACCAAACCAAAGCAAGAGTGGTAGTAAGAGTGAAGAGCTTGTAACAGCAGTGTGAAATGGCTTCCAAGGGTGCTCTTCTCTTGTGTTTCAACATCCTGTTTTTCACTGTGGTGAGCTCCACATATGTGCCATGCAACCCACCCCCAAAAACTCCCAAACACCCACCTGTCCCAAAGCCACCTTCCACAAAGGGTGGTAGTTGCCCTGAGAACACCCTTAAGTTTGGTGTGTGTGCTGATGTGTTAGGTTTGATTGGAGTTCAGCTTGGGAAGCCACCAAAGACCCCATGCTGCAACCTCATCCAGGGTCTCGCTGATCTTGAAGCCGCCGTCTGCCTTTGCACTGCTCTCAAAGCTAATGTCTTGGGCATCAACCTCAATGTCCCCGTCAAGTTGAACTTGCTACTCAACTACTGTGGCAAGAAAACTCCTAAGGATTTCGTCTGCTACTAAATAAACCCTTCCTATAACCACCTTCATAAGCTTAATTAGCATGTCCTAAGCTTCTCATTTTGCTATATTCCTTATTCATCATTATTCTGTGTACTTGCCATTTAGCTAACGAACATTTCGTTCGTACTACTAGCTTTGGTTATTATTATGTTGATGGTTGAAATTTGAAGCAGTTCTTTTGTATCTTATGTGAAATTTCTGCTAATAAAATTTTTGCATTTAAGCTTATAAGATACATTATTCCCTCTATCGCTCTTTTGTTCTTGCCCTCTCTTTGCTTAACTTGTATTTATTCAAGCTATTTATGAATCTACATATCTGTGGATCGGCTATAGAACTCTAATGACGGGACGGATTGTCTGCTGGGTAAAATTCAGTTTTAATTGGTATTTTCTTTTCTAAATCGAATCCTATTGAAATGGAAGGTTTTCAATAATCTTTCACATAGAAAGAGAGAGATCGAAGTACTGCAATAAGAAAAGAACGAAGAGTATTTTTCTTTCATTGAAGCTAAACAGAACTAGGATATTTTTGACTTTTTCTAAAGAAGCAAAAGATGAATAAAGTTATGATAAAGAGGGCAAAAGGTTACAGCACAAGATGTGCCCAACTTGGATTTGTCAATATATCTTTTATGAATATAGACTATAACTTTGTTCTTGTGAGGTAAAAATGTGGATTGTAAGCTGAATAAGTCTTTTTAAGTAGAAAAATGGTGAAAGACATAAGGAAATGTGATATGTATAGGTGTTTGAACGTGGTGGATACTGTGTGTGGAAGCTCAATTATTATTTATTTGTTTGTTTTGGAATTTTGTTTCTCAAATTGTCATTTGTCAGTTTGCTTGACCTTGTGATGTTACATGTGTAGTGATATTCTTAAGCGAGCAAGACATAGTAAATATATATAACAATTCTGGGATGTTTAGACTAATATTTACAGTGGGGATTAGGGACCTTCATTAGTTCCAAATTGGAACATTCATCGGAAACGAGGTTGGTAGAATAAATGTACAAAGAAATAATGATGATATACAATAGAAAACACTTATTGGTTATTATATATTTTGACTATATAACACTGAATTATATTCTTCTAGGTTAAGATGTTTGAATAAATTCTTGATCACACCACTATGTTAGGTGAAAGATACAAATATGAACGAAACTTAAATCATGTAAATAAATGTATAGTTATGATTAAAATTAATTAAAATAATATAAATATATTTTTATAATTAATTTCCCTCAGCTCTCCCATACATACTCAGTTAGTGATCTATCATGATTTGCAAACTTTACATACTGTATTAAAACTTTGATCAAATTTCTTAATAATATTAGAAAAAATAATAATTTATTATCGATTTTTCCAGTGTGTCCTTAGTATTCCTTAATAATTATTAAAACTAATTTTCTAAGTTTAATTTTCATACATTTATTACACGAAAGAATGAAAGAATAAGTTATATATATTTAAAGATAACTCTAAGTACTATTTACTTTTCATTCTTAACACTCTCTTGTCATGATTTCTATCTCATCATAATTTTTAATTATTTACCGTTTAAAAAGTTTAAATATGTATAAAATTAAATTTTGCAAAAAATATATTTTACTTTTATCTTTTAGACTAAGATATTCTTTAGAAATAATATATATATTTATTGATAATACAGATATTTTTTTATATTACCACGTAATAAAAAATTGTTACATTTTGATAAATATGTCTCACAAAAATCATATTTCTCATTTTTTATAATTAAATGATAATATATACTATTAATGCATAAAATTAAACTGATATTATTTAATCAGTAAATAGTATTAATCTTAGATATTCATATATTATGTTTTAAATAATTACACTTAATAATTTTTAAAAAGTTATAAATTATATATGTGGTAAAAATTGTAGAACTTTCTACAGTTTTTCATGTTATAATTAAATATTCCGAACAAAATTTTTAATTACAAACAAAGGTGCAACTATATCTACAGTTATTATTCAACAATTATTTTATTAAATAAATTAATCAATTAATTAATTTTTACGTATTAAAGGATAAAATTATCAAATTAAAAATAATATTAAAAGAAATTATCAAATGATATATCTCTTTATATAAGTATAGATAAAAAAAATTGATATTAGATTATATATAATGTTTCTTACAGTTTAAAAAAAGTATTTTTTTATGTAAAATATCTATAGGAAAATTTTACAATAATTTTAAAATAATATAAAAAAAATGAAACCTTAAAAATTATAACAACTATACTGAAATATATATATATATATTTAAACATTTTTTTAGTAACTAATTTGTTATAATTTTTAAATTTGTTTGAAGAAAGAATCTACATAATTTAGTGCTCTATTTTTATAAAATTTAATTTTTATACATGTTTAATTTTTTAAACAGTCAAATAATTAAAAGTTATGAAAAGAAAGAGTTAAAGATGGAAAATAAAAAAAATATATAAAATTAGAGTTAATATTCCTTAAATATAGCTTATTCTATCATCATTTAATAAATATATAAATATTGATCTTGAAAAACAATATTTAATAACTTTTAGAATGTGTTTATTATATAAATATATATATAATGTTTCATTTAATTCATTATTGACAACCTGTCAAATATATTTTTTTACGAGTAAATATACTAATTTAAACATTTACATATATATAATTTAAAATCCTGACAAATGATAATTTTGAAAATATTTACTTTTGCTAAATTATGACTCTCTTTTAAAACTTAAGATAAATCTATAACATATTTCTCACGCATGCGAAGTTGACCAACTTCTTTATATGTAATGACTAGTCTTAAATTGCGTGCGCCTTATTTATTACATGATAAAATGATGATGTGGTAAATAAAGAAAAATAAGTCATACTACTAAATTAAAGGAGTGACAGATTCTTATAGGAGTCATCCATAAAAAGGTTATCACGAACAGGATGCTACGTGTCGTGACTCTGAACCTGCACAAGCAGCTACAATCCGCGTGTCATTGACTACCAAGCTCTGTCTTCTCTTTTATTTGGATCACTGTTGTGTTAACAGGATGAGGATTAATGAAATGTGGTCCAACCTTTTGCTGTATCTCATGCACAGAGCCAATGCATGCGTGGCCATGGACCTGGAGATAGGGACGATATAGAGTACCATTCTAAGTATAAGATGCTATATTTTTTGTGCTTATATTCATTTTCGAAAAACTATCTTGTATCTGAATCAATAACATCTAAAATTTATGAAAGCATTTTTTCACAAATTTTTCACGGTACAAAATATGAATACTATACTTGTAGGAAATATGTTTTATTAATTCTTTTAAGAAATTTTCTACGTCTTTATTTGTGGAAGTTTTGCATGAATAAGACCGTGAAAATTTTCTTACAAATAAGATATTGTAAAATTTTCCACTAAGAAATTTTTCTTAAATAACTTTGTAAAAATATTTTCAGCAAATTTAGTGAATATATGAAGACAAAAATAGTATATTAACCTAAACTCAACACACAATACTCAATAAGAGGAGCAGAGATAGAAGCAAAAACTACATCCAAGATTAGGCGCCATTAATTTGGAGCAAGATGACACAACACAAAAAAGAAAAGACAAAGTGTTGAAGGGCACAGAAAATAACAATTAAGGAGGAAGAAATTATAATTCTAACAGCCTGAAGTGATATGGAGGGATTATGGAGCGCAGATGCTTCGAGAGGCATGTGATATGCTAATTCTGTACTAAGGTGCTTTGAAGGAAGGAATTAGATTATTAGAGTAGAAATAAGTTTATGTTGTAATACACATATGTTGTATCTTGAACCATATAGGATTCTAGTTGATCATACCAGAAGACATAAAACTATCTATGTACTTTGTATATAATTATTTCAATACAAAATTATACTTGCTTACAGGAAAAAAAAAAGAATAATCTGAATACTTCAATCCATTTATACCAATATGTACAGTAAAAGAGTTCATATTAAACATATCTTTTTGCCGCAAGACACAATATCTTCCCCACCATATACACTCACGAGATATGTACAAAACTCTTACCTTATACTTACTAACCCAACCATATTCATGTTTTTTGGTTTGCCACAAGATACATGGAGAAGTATGGTAACAATAGGGATTGACCTTCCACTTATGTATCTAAATTCCAATGCTGTAATGCAGTTTGCAGTTAGATTATGAGGAATACTTTTTTAAGGTTCTTTTCTCTTCCTCTCGTCCCCATATAAAGGTATACCTTTAAATGTCCAATGGTTCAACCCTTCTCAGCTTTCAAACCTAGCGTTTCCTTAAAATGAGAAAGGCTTCCACTGTATGGTGTGCATTTTTTACTATTGTATTAGATATTTTTTCTTTTGTGTATTCATTGAGTCAAAGGTGGAATTACCCTTCATCCTTGAATAGATGCACACTTTTACCACATCATTAGCTAGCATTTCTTTTTTTTTTTTTCAAGGTTATACATTTTAATATTTAATAATTCCAAAATTATTATGTTAAAAAAAAAGTAGTTGTGGGCTGTATTGAATAGTAATTAATTACTTGCTAGTTTTGACACTAACAGCATTTGGCTAAATCCATCTTGTTCTTGTTTAGAAACAATGAACTTTAAACATAAGGTTCAATGGTTTATATAAAAGCAACATCAATTGTGGGATGTCATATCTAACTAAGTACTGCTTTGTTCCCTCGTCCAAAACTTTCAACTTAATTATAAGAGAAATTTAATAACATTTTTTCAAAGTTTAAAGTTGGCATATATAGTAGGTAGTATTGTGAAGAAACTCTATTTCTATCTTAATCTCTCTAAATTTTAGTCGGTGTAGTCACACTTGCTCAACTTCTGATAAAAAAATAATGATACTGAACCCTTAAACTTGACACCGCTCTAATCAACAATTGGAAAATGAGTGGAGATACCAGGAAAACATCTTTCACCAGTAATAAGTAATTACGAATTAGAATTTATTTAGTTAGAGTGAACTACTGAAATTAGTTCCACGGTTACTGTTGTATTATTTGTGTGTATAAAATAAACAAGTCATTCTTGTGATTCATTCGTTTTCTCTCCCTCACGCTGTCACATATTCAGAGTTCTGTCATATGAATCAGAGAGGCCGAATATTGCAAATTATGTGAAGATACAATGGAAATCTGCGAGACTGCACTAGAACAGTTCACGGACTGTACTGAACAAGTCACGGAGTCACTCTCGAAATTAGAAAACCCCAAAACAAAACTCCAAAATCTTCAATTACCTCTCTCTCTCTCGCTCTGTCACTTAGAAGAAGCCTTCGTGGATGGATGTTCTTTGTACATGCTGCCGCGTGTAATAAGCCAAAGCTTAGTTAAATCACAGACTCCATATATACACTTACGCGTCTGGGAATATCAAACCCAATACATAGAAAAGCAATAAGAAGAATTTAGAACCCCAAAGTCATCATGTCTCCAAAATCAAAAGCAAAAGCTATGTTCTTCATCTTGAAATTAACAATGTTAAATGTTTTGCCTCCAATATATGCATGTGCTCCCTGCACTCCGCCACGTCCACCCAAGCAGCCACCGCATCACGGCGGAGGCCGGCCAAAAGTGTCACCTCCTCTGCCCCCGATCATAATCAACCCTCCTGTAGTGCCTCCGCCGGTGGTGATTTACCCTCCACCAAGCTCACCGCCGTACTCACCGCCGCATAAGACTTGCCCAATTGATGCCCTAAAATTGGGACTTTGCTTGGACGTGCTTGGAGGATTGGTGCACGTGGGAATAGGGAACCCAGTGGAGAATGTGTGCTGCCCCTTGATACAAGGGTTGCTTGACCTTGAAGCTGCAATTTGTCTTTGCACCGTTATTAGGGTTAAGCTTCTGAACCTCAATATCTTCCTACCTCTTGCACTTCAAGTTTTGATCACTTGTGGAAAGACTCCTCCTCCTGGTTTTGTTTGTCCACCTCTGTACTGAATCACTGCATGTGTGCATGCACTACTTCGTAGCATTTCTGTACTTCGTAGCATTCCATGCTTAATTATCATGGCTAGTTCTTGTTAGTTACTGCTTAGTACTACTAGATTAATATGGGTCTTTTTCCCATCTATTAGGCTTTCAGGGTTTATGTTATCACTCGTATTTTATGTGTATGTGTTTACGCTTTAATTATAGTGCGCATAACTTCTAATTTTTCCTGTTATGAGTTAGTGGATTCGAGCTTAGCTACAAAATCCGTTCAATGTGTTATTCACTTATGGTGCTCCATCTGTTTTCTCCTTCCTCCTGTCTCTCAGAAGAATTACACGCACTGACAGGGTTTACTTTATCAATTGGGAGAGTTCATGACCTCTATATGTTTTAAAGAGTTTTTTTTTTTGTTTCTTTTTTT
>Ga0209489_101285_pt1 | contig 51242 bp, 30 predicted proteins | sample SiratrowhiteBW_FD_187527 | JGI IMG/M metagenome (GOLD analysis project Ga0209489, IMG submission 187527) | Root nodule microbial communities of legume samples collected from California, USA - Siratro white BW (SPAdes) (version 2) | ecosystem: Host-associated > Plants > Roots > Nodule | place...
TTTTATTTTATCGAACATTTGTTCTACACTATTTTAATCATGCAATTTTTGCTCCTATATTAACTAAACATCCTTTGACAAAAAACGATACTATCCATTTACATTGATACTCGAATGTCACATCAAAATTTAAAAAAAAAAAAAGAAAAAATAGATGTCAATTTAATAGATATATTAAAATTACACATGACAGACCAAATCGCAAGCAAATATCTCAATAAAAAATTTTAGAAAGAAATTGAAAAGATACTCTTAACAAGTTAAATTTGTTTATTCAAAATTTAAAAAAAATAAAAATTTGAATAATATAAGAGAGTTTTTATAAATTAATTTATACAAAAGTTATTTTTAATTTATGAAAAAATTTATTTTTTGTTTTCTACTTTAAAAGCGTTTTTTTTTTTAATCTATTATAACTTATGCATCATAGGAAGATGAAATAAAATTCATTTTTTTTATTTGTTAAAATTTTAGACTTCTTACGTTAATTATTAGATACTATTTTAGTGTTATTGACGCCATCTCATTCATATCTTGTTGTGACAAGTTTGCTTTAAAACTTGAGAAGAATGGTATAAATATATCAGTAAAAAATCATGATTTTTATTTTTATAAAAACATGACAGTGACAACTTTCTTTTATACTTGTGTAGAACAATACCCTCCAAATGTGCTTCAAGCTTTTTCACTTTCATTCATTTTAATGTGCTGGTTTTATTGTCAACTTTCATATTTGTTGTCAGTTTCTACTAGGACCATTTTTATTCTTGCTGAGTCAAGAGAAATAAAATAAGTCCAAATGCACCAAACTTTATTCTTAAAAAACTTATTCTGTTCCTTAAAGTGAGGTAAAGAAACCATGAATACTTGTTAAGACACATTATAATGTTTAATGATTGTGTGAAATGTGAGACAAGTCTTTGGGACCCAACTTCCTTAATTTTTGAAGTGATTATCAGAAAAAATAAATGTACTTGTGGTTCAATTATCACATGTCTACTTTCTTAAAGTTTAAGTGTGCACATAAAAACATCAGAAGATGACACAATTATTGATCAATCAAAGTTTGATGAGACAACATTGTAAAATCATTTGAATAGATTTACTTAGTATTAGTTATATAGTTGTGGCTTGAACCCAAATCATGTTCCTGGTGGAGCATTATAACAATCATCTTCTCTGACCTTTATTGCATAAGACAAGAGCAAAAAACACTCTAATTTTTATCTTTTTGTGTTTTAAGAGACTTCTACAATTAGATTCCTTACACACTGCTCAATTCCACTTCTCACAAATCTATCAGATAAGATTTGACATACAAATCCTTAAAAAGATCTTGGTATTTTGAAGTACTAATCCTAAGTTAAAAAAAACATCTTTTATGTTCACTAAAAAAGTAACATATATGTGTATTATCTTGGTTAACGCTTTACAACTTTATTGGTTTAATTTTGCTTTTCATATATCTTAATGCCTCACAAGAACTCACAGTTATACAAGTCAATGAGAGAAATGTTACCATTGCAAAAAGGGTCACCCTCCAATCATGCAATGGCTTTGTGAAAGTGATTAAAGATAACACCACATTCAAATGATAATGCTTTTTATTCCAGCACTCAAAGGATCTTAAATAATCCACAACACACTAATGAAAATATAACTCAACTGATTCCAAGCTATATAATCCAAACGCCAACTGCAACTTCCTCTGGTTTCTGTATCTCAGTCAATACATTTTGGCTACACAGGATTTATTTTTTGTTTTCTGTTGTCTTTTTTCTTTGACAAATGCTGCGTAGTTCTCTGTCTCAAATCTCCTTGATCCCTAGAAAAATTTGCAAGAAAGAACAAATCATGGACAGTGTGAAAATCATAGTCTTAAAATAAATACTAAACCAAATATTGTTTTAATATGCAGCAATGACCAATTCAAGCTAGCACTATAGCATAAAACATATTTAAATTCTTATATATGTTCACAGAAAGTGAAATCTAAATACCCTTTATCCAGATCCAACAAGCTTGCACCAATTACAAAAGTCTGAGCAGCTGCCAAATGTTCAGTATAAAAGCCAACTATAAAGAAACAAACAAATGGAGCCAATATCAGTGTGTGACTTGTTCCCCTCTAAAAACAGAACTATTCCAAAGCTTCACTCACTACATTATAAAAGCCTAAACAAGCACTAAAAAATCACAGCAAAACCAAGCTCAGTACCTTAAAAGAACCACTTAGAAGCGTAAGAAAACCAAGCAGTGTAACTTCTCAGAGAAAAATGGCAAGGAAGAGAAAGGTTTCTGAAGAAGTTGAAGAGAGAAATCCATGTGATGAAACAGTGGCCTGGGATGAGGTGATGAAGGAAGCTGCTGCACTAAGTGGGAGGAGATTGAGGAAGAGATTTGTTGGTGTGAGACAAAGGCCTTCAGGAAGATGGGTAGCTGAGATAAAAGATACCATTCAGAAGATAAGAGTGTGGTTAGGAACCTTTGATACAGCTGAGGAAGCTGCAAGAGCCTATGATGAAGCTGCATGCCTTCTTCGAGGTGCCAACACTAGAACAAACTTCTGGCCTTCTTCTCAGTCTTCCTCAACTCCTGCTCTTCCCTCCAAGATTACCAATCTCCTCCTTCAAAGGCTCAAAGCAAGGAATAACAGTAGAACAAACCCTTCCACTCTCTCTTCATCTTCCTCCTCCACATCCCTTTTAATCAACCAGCAACAAAGCCAACAAGAAGATGCATATGGAACTGAGTCAACATATTTCACTTTGGACCAATTCTCAGATTTCCTTAACGACTCGGAAGATTACAGCACAAACAACAATGAGTTTAGTAATGATAGTGCACAAATTGATTGCCTCACAAGTAGTCTTGAGTCATGCTTGAATGAAAATGATGATTGCAGGGAAAAAGAAAAAGAAATGGAAGTGGAATTTGACTTCAACAGTGTGACACAAACGTCAAGTGCTGATATAAATTCCGGAGGGGAAAGAGAGGAAGACAATGAAGAAGGAACTGGTTTGAGTACTCAGGATTTTCAGTTCTTGGACGATGTTGTTCCATCAAGTTACCATTGTTCAGTTTTTGAGATTACTGAAGAGATTGAGGAGCAGTTGGAGCCTGAGAACTATGGTGATGAGCCTTCAATGCTTAGAGAAGTCATGAAGAGAATGAAATATGAGAGGAAGTTTTCAGCTTCCCTCTATGCCTTCAATGGAATACCTGAATGCTTGAAGTTGAAACTTGAATCAGGAAACAAAAATTGAAGTGGGGTTTGTGTTGTGTATCTAATCAACTAACCAACCTCAAGATGGCTTGTAGCAAAATCAAATTTGAGGCTATTGAGAAGAATGAAGAATGCATAGAAGCAATGGATATGAAAGAGCCACAAACATCAGTTCTTTTTCATGCAGTTTTGATGATGAACTGTTACTATGGAATTCACTTGATCTTCCTACTATTTGTTGTGTTAACTAACTACCATTCCAAGCTTCATTCATTTATGTAACTGATGCATGCTATATAACATGTACGGTAACATCAGATTTATGAAATGAAAAATATTTTGTAGTAAATACTGTGTAGTTATTTCATTAGCCATTCATTATGTACGAAGAAAATCTTCTGCTAATGAAGCTGCATCTTTATCTTTTAAGTTTTAATATAATCATCATCTCTTTTCCTTGTTTGTTCAGTTTATATAAGCTCCAAAACTAGATTTCAAGCCATTTATTAAACTACAACAACCCTATCCCCAATTGATTCATAAACATAGTCATTCTCTAATTATGGTTAATGCATTGTGATGTACAGTATGATTTATGACTTTTACATTAATCACTTTAAAAATCATATATAAGATAACTTCTAATATGCTGACCATGTAAATACATCAAATTAAACTGATTATTGAAAATAAAAAGAAGAAAAAAGTATACACTGACAATATAAAATAGTTTTACATTATTATCTAATAACAAACTATCGTAAATAGTATGTTTATTGACTTTTGTTATAACTATCTCAAAAATCATAGTACTTGTAAATGTTATTGAATTGCAGAAATACAAAAATAATATTCTGAATTGTAAAATCTAAAAAAAGTATTTTCGAAATTTTGGAAAAATATGAGAATGCAGGACGAAGTGCAGGAAGAATGCGTCCACGTGGGTTACATATCTTGATCACGATTTCTATTAAAATGGTGTTTTGCTTCTTTCACCCATGACTTCCACACCTCATCAATTTTGGAAAAAGACTACTTTACCCTTTCCATTTTATGAGAACCATAAGTGTAGAGGTATCAATCCTTTCAGATGGTATAATACGTAACTATTTTTGCAATAGAGCGAAAACACCTCATTAAAAGAATTCTAAAGCATGTAATCCAAAATAATATTTTTATATTAAATAATATTTTGGAATACATTTTTTCACTTTCAAATTGAACAATCCAATAGTTTGTTTAATTTTTGAAAGGAACTGTATGCACCTGGTGGAAGAGGGACGTGTCATCTAATGTTGTCAGTTTAACTTATATATAAGATATTTTTATTGTTGGAGTCATAAGTTTAGAGTAAGAATCTTATAAGACTTCCCTATTGAAATATGCTAAAATGATATAAAATTTAAAATGCAGAGTGATAAGAACTAAAAAATAATTTTTTTCTTAAAAGCATTTAGCCTCTTCCTAATAGTACTGTTTTCATTGCTTTTTAGGTCTTTATCTTAACCTTATTTTGTAATATATTTTAACTTTTTGTGTTGGTGAGTTACCACGATGGGAAGATATTTTGTGGGTCCTAATGAATATAAATTACAGAGTTTGATTGGATATTTGAATGAATATATTCATCTTATCAGGCAAGTTATATAAAATTAAATATAGCAAAGCTTCCAAGATCCAGAATCCATTTATGTTTTAACCAATCTAAATTGTTGAACTATAATGAAGCTAAATAATTATGAATTACATAACTAAGAAGTCTTTTCCTAATTGCCCGATTAGAAAAAAGTTCTGAATTACACAATACCTAATTATTTTACTTTCAGATCTAATGATCCACAATACTATCATAAATTATAAAATCTAAAAATATTACGAATCAATCAATCACGAAAAGTTCAAAATGGTAGGGCATAGTGTATAATGGCGCGACAGATGAGAAAAATCGTTTTACAAAGCATTCATTCATACATGACTTATGTGAACTTGGATTTATAAGAAAACAAGGGCTAATCTGCAAAAGTTAAGAGGCAGCCTAGGCATCCCTTCCAAATAGCAACAGTCATTTACATCATTGCTTGAAAACCATACAGATTGGGGGCTAATTTTTTTTATCTAGTAGCTTTCCCCATGAAATTAAATGACTGAGAGACAGGAACAACTAGTCGAACACCATTGTTAACAAAGCAAATCCCATATTTAGGATTGGCTCATTATAATGTTTACCCATAGAAAAACGGGTACCGGAGGATACGCTCGGACAGAAAAGATACTTATATGTACAATGAAAGCTTATTCACATAAAACACAAGGCATATTCAAGTCTCTTGTGATCCTAAGCTCTTTGCTCTAGAGGACACGAAGCTGTGCAAGGAAAGCAGCACACAGATCCAAGAAAAGAAACTGTGGACCCTGCACCCTTTGAAGATCAAGCAGATACTTTTCTTCCCGAGTTTTGTAAAGCTGTGAAAGTGAATATAAGACTTAGAGAATATTCTGGAAAATAAATACAAATACCCAATAACAACAGAAGAATTAGTTTATTAAGAAGACAATCTCCGTCCCCCAATGGATATAACACTGCCAAAAAACAGCAATGATTTAGCGTGGGGGAAGGAAAATAATAAGAAGACTCTTTAGCTACAGTTTTTCTATTTTTACGATTCAGCTGTGGCTTTAATTCAGCAAGGGAGACTAATCCGACCATCAGAGCAAAACCGTTACTACTAATGCCATAGTAGATTTTTGTTTACATCACATGTAAAACATTATGGTTCCAAAAGTAAATTACCTGCACTTCAAATTTGACCACGTTTGAAGTAGAAACCGCATCGTTCTCAATAATGTTGGAATCATCTCCAAAGTAATGGTTACCATGCACATTATTGTTAGCCATTCCTTCGTGATGACCAGGAATGGCAGCAACCCACCTGCACTTCATGTTGTAGTGTCCAATTTTCTTCCAACAAACATTTAGCTCTTGCAAAGCTTTAAGGACCTCTGTCATTATTTCTCGAGGATGGGCACGAGACTGTCACAAGAAAATGAATAAAAGTAACTACCCACACGACATCAAACTACACTTTTTAAGATGGAAACTACTACAAAAAATCAGACAGCCGTTAGATATAAATTATAAACACTTGTTAGTTCTCTTCACAACAGCAATATCTTGCGTGCACATATCCAGAGAGGAAATAAATTGTATAAAATTCAAGAGCCCAGATACAACACAGAACAAATTAAACAGTGACATCCAACAAATTCCTCTCAAACAGCAACATCACATCATGAGTGATACTGTCGTACCTGCAGCCCAAGGGCCCATTTCCTTTCAACAGGGAACTGTGGCCTCGATCCTACTCCTGGATAATCCATATAGCCTGGAAAGCGTTGTCCAACAACTGAAGAAGCAACTTCACTAGAATGCATTTGGTTAAAACTGGAATCCTAGCAATCACAATTTAAACCAAAAATTAATGAGTTTTGCATAGGACTCAGTTTTAAAAGGAAACAACTAAAGAAATATAATATCAAGTAACCTATAGTTCCATTGTTATAAATCCACAAAGAACCAAATTCAGGCTAGAAAGACATAAATGTCATGGTTAAATGATAGAAACCTCACTTAAATTACAGAAAATACTGAGATCAGTGTGATCGTATTACAGGAACCAAACCCAGGACCCCAGTAGCTCATTGAGGAGCTAGTTTCCCACCCCAAGTTTACCCTGCCCCTCCCCTTCCCCTACTCTCTTTATATTCTATAAAATCCCACCTCTTCCCTCTCTCTTTCCCACCTTGCCAAAAAGTCTCCCCCCTCCACCCCTTTTCTCCCATTTCCAATGCAACCTTCAGTTGGAGATCCAATTACCCAATTTTCTGCTGTCCCTTCCCATCATCCTGGCTTGCACCAACATAACAGAGGTGCCAAATATATACTCTACAGCCCAGTTTGCATAGGGATACAATGTACACAAATATCAGAAAAATGTCTTATTTCTGAATCATTATCAGAGCCAAATGACTTAATTAGAAAATAATACCGACTACTAATGAAATATTAAAAACAACAGGGGGGCTTAAAGAAACCCACCATGGACTCCTGAAACTCAGCTCCAAGATAACCTCTGGAAACACGGAATCGATTGTCCAATAATAAATAGTATGCTACAGTACCCTGAAATATATGGATGTTAGTAAGAGATAATCTGGCAGATATAGAAAGAGAAAGCCACAGACACAAACCTCATTTTGTATCCTGTTCTGAAGGGATTCGACCAATTGATTCCTGTCAAATCCCATCTTCACCACTTCCTGAAGGATCTCCTCATCAATCTACCAAATCATGAATGATATCATTTGGACTGATTATAATATATCAAGTAATATAAACATAAGAATTCCAATGTGTATGAATGTGAAGTGCATAAGTTTGAAACAGAAAGTAGCCGAAAAGATACCAGAACCCTTAAGACTTGTGATGTCACTCAAGGTTTGCAACCAGGCATTTCACTTCAAATAGTGTTTTCAACTATATTTCTCATGAACCATTGATGATATACAGAAAAGCTAAAATGGAAGGGAAAAGGGAATGATAAATGAAGATGAAAATAAACCTTTTTGGCCTGTTGCAGTGTATCTGGTGGGGGCACAGCTAAATAACGTGGAAGACGAGCTTGGAACCATGGGTGTTGACGGATCTCAGGTATGGTCATCCTCCTCATAGGATCAACCACAAGCATCCCTGGTATCAAATCCCTAGCACCAGGTGATAGATGACTGGGAAGGGTGTATATCCCACCCTACATGAAACAACATGAGGTAAAAAATCTCAATGGTGATAACATCTTTTAAAGAATAAATTTGCTTTGGATCATCCAATTCTGAAAAAGACCAATAATTACATGAATTATATTAATATGAATTAAAAGCAACCAGTGTTTAATTCAAACACTCCACATATTAAATTAATGTAAAGAACTCAAAAATGTAACCTGTGCATTTGTAAAGTTTCAGAAGATTAAAATGATTAAAAATGGGCAAAGGAAAAAGAAAATGCACAAAACAGAGATAAACATAAAAAGAAGCAGGAACTGGACGCATGGAAAATTAGCCAGATATCCAAGGCCTGGGCAGTTTTCACACTAAATATAAAGAAGCGGGAACAGAAAGCAGGAAAAACCGATTTATTTAATATTAATATTAATTAAACAAATAAAATTAACATCAATAATACCTTTATTTTCTTGAAGAGATTAGGGATGTTTTCATCATCAAAAGGAAGAGTGCCACAAAGAAGAGCATATAAAATTACACCACAGCTCCAGACATCCACTTCAGGTCCAGCATACAATTTCCCGGAGATAACCTGTGAAAAATCACAAAGTATCGCCAAGAAATACAAAATCACTAGAGACAATATAAACACACACATACACACATGTCCTCAACAATAATAAAAACAATAATCATCATTGTGTATTTCATTTCATTACAAACCAAAGAATTTCAAACCTCAGGAGCTGCATAGTTAGGGCTTCCACAACTGGTTTTGAGAAAGTGTCCATCACGCATGATGTTGCTCAAGCCAAAATCCGCAATCTTGACATTACATTTGGAGTCCAATAGTAAATTCTCAGGCTTCAAATCTCTGTGAACCACCATATTCCTGTGACAGTACTCCACACCAGAGATTATCTGCTTCCAAAATCAGAAATTAGCTTGAATAATGTGTGACAAAGTTGTCTTCTCAACTACATAAAATAACAAACAATCCTACCTGTTGAAAAAAATTACGAGCTTCATCTTCCTGCAACCTACCCTTCTCTACTATGTAATCAAAGAGCTCTCCAGATTTCACATACTCCATAACAACGTATATGTCAGATGGAGTTTCTATGACTTCATAAAGCCGAATAATGTGAGGATGCATGAATAATCTTAAAATTTTGATTTCTCTTCTCACTGCAACAGGTTCCGAAAAAAGAAATGGGGAAAAGAAATGATAAGTATATTTAATTAATAAATGACTGAGAAGGAGTTAATATAAATTTTGAAAACTCAAGTAATATTTGTCCTCAAACTCCACACCAGTAGAATATAAGGATAACAGGGTTAGAAAATACAAAAGTTCTAGAACCTTACAGATCAATATTTACAAAACAAAGCAAAATGATGTAAATATTGGAAAATCTAATACCAAAACCACATGATGATTGAAATTCATTGATAAGAAATAACACAAACCTTTTTCTTCCATTTCCATGTTCTTTATCTTGCGTCGATTAAGGATCTTGATTGCAACCTTATGGCCAGTCAATACATGTTCAGCAATCTTCACCTTACCAAAGGATCCAATCCCAAGAGTTTTTCCCAATTTATAATTTGGTAGAAACATGTCCAGGCCAGCACCGCCTCGGCCAGCTGGTCCATCCATTTCTAAATCTAGAGGCAAATTTGTGGAAGAAACAACACAAAAATTAGGCCTGTAAAATTAGATCCAAGCATAAAATGCAAAGTATATTGAAATCTACTTTAGATGCAAACATCAAAAGAAGAATACTAGAATGAAAGGAGGAACAGGCAAAATCATCCATGAGCAGTCACAAGGGTTTACAGCACCAGTACAAATCCAATTATCACCCCAACTTCACTTTTCTTTTGAGGGCAAGGATTGATAATCCAATCCAAACCCACCTTTAAAATGAAGGAGGGGTACAGAGAATAAACAGGGATGGTCCCATTGTGCAACCTACACTAAGAGACTGAAGAAAAACCAACAACTCCGCAATATAAAGTTTCAGCAACTAAAAATTTTAAGTACTATTAGCTAAAATACCAGCAAATAGGTACACCAAGACTAATATACTTCACATGTAAGCAACATTGCCTGGCAAAAAAAGGATCCAGATCATTGTAATTGAGAACAATTGCTACAATAATTGTTGCAATCAAAGAAAATAAGATCCTGATTAGTCGTATTATTACATGAACAAATTTGCCAGTTTTCTATTATAACATAAACTGATCCCAACTATCTCCAAAACTGCTGTGGCGGGATAGCAGAAAGCAGGATGACTGATATTTTGAAGATTATAAATACAATGTTCAATAATTTATCTTTCATGTATATAAACAAAACAAACAACAAAACCCTCATCCTGCGAGGAGAGGTGAATCCCTTAAATCCATACATAAATGCCCAAAAAGGTACTTATAACCAAGAGTCAAAAGTCATAATTTTAAGGTAAATACATGAGTTAACAATACATATGGGAAACAGAATCAAAACTTTGATAAGTACAGAACACGTTCAGGCTAAGCTGATACTTTGAACATAAAACAGAAAAAATAAAATAAAATAACAGAGGAACACAACACAGATATGCTGAAAATAAAAAAGAAAACGGAGACCAGATTTGAGTGCACGCATCTAGTCACAAACACTGTTATCCTTCCGGATAGCAGCACAAAGCAGCTGACCTAGACACAGTGTGATAACAGGATGGCCACTATTCTGAACTATTTTATGCAGCTTTATAAAATGTATATGATACACATAACTGTCCAAAATGATAAAAATTACTCAATTCATGACACTATTTATAATCAACTATAAAAAGTCAAAGGCAGCATATCACCAGATATGGTACAAGACAAGGTAACAGGTCATGGGAGAGTGGAGACACAGGCGGCAGGTCTTGTTGCCTGAGAGAAGAGAGGTGAGATATAAGAGTTAAGAGAGAAGATTTAAGAGCGGCAGCAGGTGTCGCCCTTTTAACTGTTTTTCCTGAAAACCCTAAAAAACCCCCCCTCGGTCAAATAGTCACAACATCCTATTAAAGGCGGCTTTTCAGGAATCTCAGCAGCACCGCTCAATCCCACCACAATCCACACTGTTTCTACCACAAAAGCAGCACAATAGTTGCAATATTTAAGAAGGCAACGGAAACACTGTTGCACAGAATTAAAAACCATTAACTATAAAATAAATTTTATTCTTATATAGGAAAAGAATGAGCTACTCAACAATTGAGCAGGAATGAACAGAAAAAACTAAAATATATATATATATATATATAACAATAGTAGCACCATAGCATCTTCCATTTTCTTCTTTTATTGGTATTGCAGTCAAAAGAGGGTGGCCCATGGCTCAAAGCACGGTTACGGACAGGTGATTCATAATCATTGTTTCAAGTAACATACAAAGTTCCTCTAAGCTCACAGGGTGATGTCTGCATTGCATACATCAAACCTGCAGACCCCGCCAATGTTGGAGGCAGATGAACTAGGATTTGAATGCTTGTCTGTTATGTCATAGATTTGAGAGATAATTGACCAGTATAGGCAGTCAGATAAGTTATAATTAGAATCCATAGATTAATGGAAAATTAATCCAGTGCTTGATGCACAGCTCAAGACAGATTTCACTTTTTCCCCAAAGGTGAAAGGCATCCTTAAGGTGCTAGGGGATCGAAACTACTTCAGCCAACAGGTGACAAAATGCAGACACCTTGCTGAACGAAGCAGAGCATCCACTTGAAATGGGGTTCCCTATCTAGAACCGAACCGATGCAGGACCCACTCTCCTGCATATCACAAACCATCCACATCTGGAGAATGGAAAAATTGGCTGCTATATCAGTTAATGTAGAGGAAGGTCCACTTTCAAAAGCCAGGACGTTAAGGGAATAGAGCATCGGTTTTCAATAGGAGCTTCATGTCCCACACCCAGCTAGTGAGGGTCTCAAGCTCCAATATTGACCTTAAAGGCAAATATTAACATTAGAAAAGAAAGAAACCAATAAAAGATTGACTATTTTGTATTTTACATTAATTTTCACTCAATCAACTATTCAACAACCACATTTTGTAGTACAAACTGAAATGGCAATATTAATCATTCAATTCTAAAACCTGTCAAATACTTTCATTGGTAGTAGTCCAAAGGTGGACAACTAGTCACTTCCACCATTTCAAATAATTGGCATCTAAGGTTTTGCACAACAGGGATTAACACCGTAGTAGAGTTGGGATTCAAATCATGAATCGGAAGGCCTATTTTCTGAAATACACATCGAACCATATCATAAACAGTAAGGTTCATGATCAATAATAAAACTTAGCGTGTAAAACTAACAAACGTTTAAAAGCACAAATTCATACCTAAAAGCAATCTAACATAAAGAAGTGTATAAAACATCAAAACACACCCACACACCTATTAGCATTTTGAAGTCAAATAGCTAACAAAGCAACATATATAGCACCAAAACAAACAAACATCCAAATCATAACAGTATGGCCAGAAAAACAGTGGCTGCTGCTACAAAGAAGAGGAGCAAAAGCACCACAATAAAATACAAAGCGATGGTGGAAAAAAGAGTGGTTCACTCTGTTTCATCCGGAGTAACAAAGAACAGGTGAAGCTACGAAGAGGAGACGACAAGAATGAGTGAAAACCCGAAAAGTTACAGGGGCAACCCTGGTTCAGATTGGGGATAAAATTCAGTCTGTTCCCTTTCGTTTTACCCAATTTTTCAACAAAAAAAAGACATTACTAGGGGCACAACCAGTTGTACCTGGATGGCACAATTCATGTGTGGGATGTGATTCATGTAGGATTCATATGATTCATCAACATTTCAAGAACAAAAATTCAACACACAATTAATATTGCGAAGCCATGGATCATATCGTATCATTATTGTATTTTATTTCAACCATACTATAAAGAACATATAGACAAGGAAACTGCGACACCTATAATCTCCAAAATGTTGGACACAACAAAACGGATATATATATATATATATATACATCATTATGAATTATTTAAATTGACAATGAAGATAATACATCATGGGGATCATACTACACAAGTAATGGCGTCACTAAATATCCTTAATTTGAGGGAATATACCTTTGCTGTGATAAAACTCTCTCTTTCCACTTATTGGAGATACAAAGGGATAATGATAAAATCCAGAGTAACAAAAAATAACGCTATCTTACTTTTCTGTGGAGACAAACAATTTGAAAAAACTAAACTTCTGAACTGACAGTTATTTTGAAACCGATGAATTATTTTCTACCATTCATACTATTTTACGCTGGTTAAGTATCACAGTTAGCAACTTGTTTCAGCTGCCAACAATTACCAAAAGTAGCATCAGACACACAGCATAAAAGGCACCCTATGTGCCTCATTGATCCATTCTGCAGCCTTACCTTAGGTGCACCTTTGACTAGACTGTTTTTCAATCTTTCAACCATGAATAAGATACTACAAGCAAAATAATAACAGAATTTTTTTTCAAAACATTGACATCTACGATTAAATACCAGCTTATGTTCCACTTCGTTGGAAGTATACAAGGCATCTACTGCACCAAAAGTAATGGATGTACATATCATAATAGTAATAGCAATCACAGAACATAAAATGTTAAAATTGATAGACGTTACACTAATAGTAATAATAGTAGTAGTAGTACTAGTAACAATAATAAAAATACAACATAAAAAAAAACAATAATATACAAATCCATTCAAATACTAAAAAAATAAGTAAAGCAACATAAAATTAAAACTAAATTTAAATAAAAATAATAATCTTAGAACAATTCAACAGAAAAAAAAAAATCTAAAAAATGGTAGCCAATTGTTATCCACACGCAACGCAATCCAGAATCTCAAATCTGGAAATTGAGAAACTTCCGATCGAAAGCGCTTGCTTATGTTCCGAAAAGTAAAGAGAAGAATAATCTTAGCACAAAAAGAAAACGAAAGTAACGGAGAGAGCAAGAGAGAGAGGGAGAGAGAGAGAATTGTTTGAGGAGAGAGAAGAGAGAAGGCTCACTGGAGTGTTATTGGAGTGAACGGAGCTTGAGAATGAGGAGGAACGTTGAGATTAAAGGAACCCTAAAGTTGAAGATTGGAAAGAAGAAGAACAAAAGAGGAACAAAGCATCGCGTTCTCCTTCGATGTTTGCATCTGCGTCAGCGATGCTATTACGCGACAAAAGACGGTGCGTTTCAATCTCAGATGCTTTGGCTAATCGTTGGATTCTAATTCTATTTTTAATGCGGTATTACCATTTTACCCGTGCTAACTAAGAAATACTCTTATTTGATTTTTTCTAACAAGAGAATCTCTCACAATTAAAGTTATCTCTTATCTAAGTATTGATATAAATTCATTCAAGATAAATAGTTGGACATTAAAAAACATAAAAGTGTTATTCAGGAAAATGTATCGACATTGTGAAAAAATTTTGTAATAGATTTGACTAATGTAATAAAATAAATTTTATTAGATATTAATATATTTAAAAATAATTTTTAAAAGTAAATTAGTGTAAAAAATTGTAACATTTCACAAAAGTAAACTACTACTAATGTAACATGATCATGCATAATTTACAGTAATCTATAGATAATACGAATCAAAACGCACAATCATGCTGGAGTGCAAATTTAAAACATGACTACAGTATCATATATAAATTTTTCAAAATATAACAGCATTCATCAATCTAGATGATCCTTCATAGATCTATTTGCAGTATTCTGCTCCCATGTCAAGACACGATCATCATAGACAGAAATCAAACACAATACAACAAAAACAAAAGATAAGCTAACCAAATTTTAACAAATAAAAAACATTCAATTTCATGTATCATTACAATATAAGAAGTTAACACACTACAAACTTCACTCTACTTTCAAAAGACTCGTGCATTGAGTAGACTCCGAAATATGCACCTGTCTTACATCTCCAAACTGTAATTTCACATAGCCTCCACATAAATAAATCCTCAATCATGTATGATAGGGTTAGTTCCCCTGAAACTTTTCTGACCAACTATATCTCAAGTTGCAGTCACCTAGTTAGACCTCTTTCGACTCTCATCACCTAGTAATAATCATCTATTTGATTCTTATTATTATTATTAGTAGAGTCAGGATATTTATCGTTAACCAGATCCTTAGACAATGCACATCCTATATGACCTAGACACAAGTATTTCCTTTCCTGAAAATACCATGTCTAGACCTTGACCAACTAATAAACACTTTATCAGTTCCATAACATAAGAACATAAATCTCTTCTCATGTATCATTCATTCACCTTTCAATCTCAATCTCTAAAAATGAAAGAAATCACTAAACCATTAAAACTATTAAATATAAAGTAACAATTAATCTATTCTATTAAATTCATACATTGTATTCCAAAAGAATTAAACAATCAAAACAAAAAGTCAATTTTTTTTATTTTAGCTTTGGCAAGAATAATTTTGCCCAAGCGAAAATCCTCCTAGCCCAAGCGAAAATACAGTCCAGAGAGTACAACAACTTATCAAACAATTCATGCAGTTTTTACTACCACAAAGCTAGTACGCATGCCTCACATGACTAACTTAAATAGAATTTCAACTTGCCATCCATCAATTTCCACATACTCATCATGCATACAAGAATGAATAAATAATCAAAACTCAACTTAAGCTTCATGCCAGCAGAGAAACCATCACAGATGCATTTTCACAGACACACTTTGATAAGACCCTAACTCACAAACAAAATGGAATAGACAACATGCAAATCAGCTTCCCTTACCGCAGTTGAAATTCTCTCTAACAATGCCAACACCTAAGGTCCTTCGGAACTCGAATCTGCAGCAAATGACCTTTGATCAATGATCAGACTAAAACACTATGAAACTAAGCTCACAAAGGCACTGTTTGATATTTCATAGGCCACATGCAAGCTCAGAAGGTAGAGGAAAACGAAAACCTAAAATTGATTCTAAAGAAAAAAGGCAGATAACGGACTTACTCTAACAGAGATTCTAATCAGGTAGACATGCTCTGTTCTCTGCTACGAGTCCACCGGTGAACTCCGCTCGAGAAATTGATGAGAGACGGAAGTGGAGGCTTAGTGAGAAGTTAGAGGAAAGGGAAGGCAAGAGTTGTAGAGAGATGGTGGTTCAAATAGAAATAAGACTTCACTACCTACTTTTTCTATAAATATACCTGTTTTTAGTTTAATAATATAATAATCAAAATTGGGTGCTGATTCCACTTTTACCACTTCTACTCAGATATAGATTCTCTAATTTGTTACAAAAATAAATTTTCAAAATTTAAACTAAAGTTAAATTAAGATAAAAAAAATACTATAAAATTTTAATAACTAAAAAGTATATTTCAGAATAAAAATATATTAAAATAAATTATCAAAAATTAAATTAATCAGTTTTATTTTTATTTTTATTTATTTTAATATAAAACATATGTTAACAAAAATATTAAATTTATTTTATGTTATTAATTATTTTAATATTTTATTTTAATTATTTATTGTATTATAATAATAAAATATATTTATAAATATTTAATATGTTAAAATAAAAGAATAAATATTTTATTTAGTTTTAATCAGTTGACTTTATTATTTAATTGATTATGGTTGTTTAGAAAGTGACTTTCTTCACAAATGAAAGTGGAATGGCGCATAATCTTTTCTTGTTCTTCCTAATTTTATGTTTCGGTTTTCAAACTTTAATTACCTTTCTTCACTTAATATGTTTCCTTATTTGGAAACGAACTCAGTGTAAAAGTATATTTTTGCACTAGTTTTTTTGTGATACAATACAACTATATATTAGGAAGCTTCAACAATAGCATTTGCTTAAGTATGCACTTACATAAGTATTCAAATAATGATGCTATGTGGATATTAGGAAACAAGTTGTTTATGATTTCTTGTTATACTCGAGTTTTCTAGGATAAGGTGAGTAGGAATTAATAACTATTCACTGTGGAATGAAAACAATAAAAGAAAATTTACCCAATAAAAAAGGTATATTACAGAATTGCATAATAATTTATATGGAATCTAAAATATTATGATTACATTTTTTAATTCATCTAAAACTCTGAACATAGGACAAAGAGAGTATTATGATTTATTAGCATGGAAGATCTTACTTAAGACCATTTACTTAACATAATCTATTATTTGTAGAAAAGGGTACAATTTGGTTTGGATCATTACATTGTATCTTTCATTAGGTTAAGATGAACTTGCAAACCATGGATGTTGTCGGATCTCAGATATTGTTATTCTTCTGATAGGTTCCACATTAAGCATCTTTGATATTAAATCTCTTGCTCCAGGAGATAGGTAACATGGAAGAGGGAAAACCCCTCCCTGTAGAACAAAAAAAGAAAGAAAGAAGAGGCGATTAAATCTTCTTTAAGCTAGCATCATTCAAAGAACAACGTTCTTTCCATAAATAACTTCATAAACTATTAAATCGGTAAAAAAGTAATTTTGAAAGTTTTTTTCATATTTTAAAGTTTATATCAATCAACAACAACTTCATGCCATGAAATTAGAAATACCTTTATTTTGTTGAAGAGATTTGGAATGTTTTCATCATCAAAAGGTAGAATTCCACAAAGAATAAAATATAGAACTACACCACAACTCCATACATCAATCTCAGGTCCAATATATAATCTTTCACATATAACCTATGAAAAAGCAGCAAAAAGTAACCAATAAATAACATACGTTACCAGCATACGATTTTAACCTACACATACTTAATTAACAAGTCTCATTAACATTACGATAAATAATTATTATTATTATCATGATCATAAGATTTCAAACCTCAGGAGCTACATAGTTAGAGCTTCCATAACTTGTCGTAAGAAAGTGACCACCATGCATGATGTTGCTCCAGCCAAATCCAGTTATCTTGACATCACAATTGAAGTCCAAAAGTATGTTTTCAGGTCTCAAATCTCTATGAACCACCATCTTATTGTGACAATACTCCACTCCAGAGATTATCTACTTTCAAAACATATATATAATGAATAATAAATAATTTCAGGAACAAGTTTCTTAAGTTGAAAGAATACAGAAGACTTAAAATTAGTTTATACACATAAGTTTTGTGTTATAATTTGTAGAAGTTTATCAGAGAGATTCAAAATCTCTTACCTGCTGAAAAATATTACGAGCTTCATCTTCTTCTAATTTACCCCTTTCTACTATGTAATCAAAAAGCTCTCTAGATGTATACTCCATAACAACATATATGTCAGTTGGAGTTTCTATGACCTCATAAAGTTTTACAATTCGAGGATGCTTGAGCAATCTTAAAATTTCAAGTTCTAATTTCACTGCAACACAAAATTGAAGAAAAAAAAAATGGTAAGTATATTTAATTAAAGAGACTAAATCATATCAAACATGCAGGTTTTATAAAAGAAATCATAACAAAATCAGTAATATTTTTTCCAAAGCAACGCATTATTACATCCAAATTAGTTCGTGTTATGCTTAAAAAGGCTTAATCAACATAGGTTTTATTTTGTATCCTTCTTCTTTATGGAAAATAATTTATCTTCAATTACACATCTCACAAGAAATTCATCTTAACTGCCACAAAATTAAATGAAGCCTGGTAAGAAGTTACTATTATGACAACTTAAGAACTAAGTTTTAGTTATTAAGTAGTAAATAGGTACAACAGAAGAGATTGAAATGTAATTAGCATGGCTTATGTTAGGCCAACCAGAGAATGAAAGTTTAGACATTTATTAGTGGCAGAGTCCTTATAATTCCTTTCTCACAACTAAATTTTATCCTATTTTATTACCTAACTTTGCCTATAAAAGGATAGGCTATGTAATTCAGATATAACTGATATTTTTGTAAAATCTAATATCAGTGAATGTAATTTTTTAATTCATAATATATAGGTTAGTAGTATTAAAGCTAGGGAGAGTGTGGTGGTAGTGAGTAAAAAATGTTTGAGTTGGTAAAAAGCAAGAGAATTCATTTTGTTAAAAGAATAGAGTTGATATATTTTTAAACAGTTAAAACATTATGAATTGTTTGATCTCAAAATAGATAGAAAATTGTAATTTAAATATTGGGAGACTTTGATAGGTACTTGTGAGAACTTGAAGCCTTATTATCAAATCAAAGGAGTAAAAGATGTCCAACAATCAAAGTTGCTAGAAAGAGAATAAAATTCTAGTTATCAATTCGTAGAACAACATTTTGTAGGTGTTACAAATCTAATAATAAAATGAGGATGTACACTCATCATGAAGTTTAATCAACAATATTATCAAATCTAAAGTGCAACATTAAAGGATGATTAATCCACTTATAGTTTTTCATGTATAAAAACTACCACAACTTTTCAATATATATTTAAGTAGGTCTATACTTCCATTCCTCCAAATTTTGTACGTTTAAAATCAACTGTATTCTCATCTAAAATTTACTATAATCTGTCTTAATATTATCAATTTTGCTCTTACTTATGTCCATATAACAATAACTTTACTGAACAAATATTTAACAGCTTCTTCTACGTGAACACAATTCTAAAACTGTTTGTATATAAAACATAAAATAAAAATTCTTCAGTAAATATTTAGATAAATTTACGTACAAAACACTTTTAGATAATATAAATTAAATTAATTTATGTGTGATTTAAATATATTTTTTTGAGAAATTATTATGAAGAATTTTTACAAATTATCTATACCGTTATATAATTATTTGATAAATTTTTTAATTAGACAATTTTATCCTTTAATAAGTAAGACAAAATATTTAATAAAATAAATAATTTCTCTTTATTTCAAAATAACTAAATATATTTTTAAAATAACGATTCCATAATTTTCTGTACTATTTTGGTAAAATTATATATGTATATATATATATATATATATATATATATATATATATATATATATATATTAAATTATATTGTTATTTTATTTTTTAGTTAATTACTCTAAAAAGTAATAAATTATAAAATAATAAAATTATATGCATATTTTAATATAATAAAAATATGAATACAAATACATATATTTTCACTAGTGTTTATATAATTATATAACATCTTAATTCCAATTCACGTTTAACCATTGTTAATTTTTTTTTTAAAAAACATAAAGGTACTTTATTTAAAAAAAAAAAAGAATAAATTGTGTGTTATATTGCACCTATGGTTATACATCAATATATTCACAAAGCAAAATGCAAGAAAAAAGATGGGGAAAAAAAAAACTAAAGGCCTAGAATTAGTAATATATTAATAAAAGAAGCAATATAAACCTTGTTCTTCCATTTCCATGTTCTTTATCTTGTCACGTTTAAGGATCTGAATGACAACCTTCTGCCCAGTCAATACATGTTCTGCAATTTTCATCTTCCCCAACATCGATACAAACCCAACCGTTTTTCCCAATTTATAGTTTCTTAAAAACATGTTCATGCCTGCACCACTACCTTCTCCACCTCCTCCATCCATTTTTGAAATCTAGAAGCAAAAATATTGAAGAAACAAAGCAAAAATTAGGCACCTATAGAGATAATATCTATTTTCACATGCATAAATTAGAAAGTCTTTAAACATCGTTAATTTAGAAAAGAAAAACATTAGTATTTGATTAAACCTCCCTCGAATATTAAAAACAAAAAGATGGCTTAAAGTATCTACTATATACGGTGGATTGTAATAACAATCATAAGAAGAGAAAGGTGAAAGAGAATTGTGTTTGGAATTGAAATGGAAAAGAAACTCTCACCAGTTATCAGGGTGGTGGTAGAGTCAATGGAGTTTGGAACTTTGGAAGTGACGAAGGTAAGATTAAGGTATATAGTTATTGTTATATGGATTATGATTGAAAATAATTGTTAAAAAATAATTTGTTTAAACAAATCTTGAGTTGAAAGTTATTACGTATATTTTTGTTTTGAATTAATGTGTAAACGATTGTTTAAACCAATCCAAACACATCATGTCACTTTCCTATGATGTTTACACAATATTACAATATACTAACAACATGGTTGTTTGCTTAATTGTTTGCCTTAATTATAATTAGCATAAGATTTAAGAATTTAAGTATTGTTTAGTTCATATAATTAGTTAAAAGTTTAAAACAAGTTTCACTTAATTAATTTATTTATTTATTATTTTATTTCAACTTAACTAATAACTCAATTATAGTTTTTTTATCAAATAATAAATTATAAATAAAATATAAAAAATACAGGAAAATTAAATTTCTTATCACAAAAATTAAAATTATATTTAACACAACGTTTTATAATTAAGACAAAATTTAGTTTCTATATTTATGCTTAAAACCTTTATAAACATGTTTTACTAAGTCTAATTGAAAACTACGACAAGAACCAAGTGATGCTCAGGAGACCAAATTCCACTCTTGCCGATTTTAAATCCTATAAAACAATGTGTGGTGATGGGAACATGAAAAAAGGTGAATTTTTACTAGTAACAATAAGGTAGGCAACTTTACAAAAATTAAATAAAATGTAGTGAAAAATAAATTTTGTATATATATTAATGTGAAGTATTTGATTTATCAGGTTCTTTAGCTGTGTAAAATTTTACTATTGTTTTTCTCAGAAAGATCTTATACTACAAGAAATCTAAACTTAATTTAACGTGTAACAAGATACATGATTTTTTTAAAGCAGTTTTTAATCAATTATAGTTATATCATGAATGTTTATCAACCAATCTAATCTAATATTAAATCACGGAAATTAAACTGAAAAATCGAAAGCTAAAAGCCCTAAATATTAAAAATGGAAGCCAATCCAATCTTAGATTAAATTGGTCTCATTCAATTCAAGATATAAAACAATTTAACAATTCTCTGAAATTGTGTCTATACAAGGAATTTTAAAATAAAATAAAATATAAAAGTGTAGTTTTTGTTCAATACACAGTGAAAAAAAAAAAAAAAAACATACTTATCAAAAGAGTTGAGAGAAATATGGCGAGGCTGATTTATAGTCTAGAAACATAAAAAGTGAAGGGTTGTAAATAATGGAACCCTATAGAAATGTTTGACTCACTCTTTTTTATCTTTATGAACGAGTCAACGTGCCTAGATTCACTTAATCTAAGGATTTAAAGTAGATTATTTTTTTTTTTTAATTTTTATTGGACATTATTACAAACTTTGATATCTAACTTGATACATCAAAGACAACCATCATATATCATGACATGAAATATATTATTAAAAAAAAAATATGCAAAATTATGGGAGACTAGGCCAAATCCATGACTAAAAAAAAATAATAAATACTTCCTAACCAAACTAAATAAAAGGAAACAAAGAAAGAATTGATACATATTATGAAAAAAGTCTAAGTATAATTTAATAACAGTTATTATCATATATTTCAAAATCTAACTTATTACTTATTATAGAGATCCAATAAAGAGCACAATGATTTCCTTCACAAAATATATGAGAAACTTTGAACTCAATTTATTTATATATCTTTATACATTTTTTTCATCTCCCTCTCAAACACCAAGGAATGAGAGAGATTAGACGAACTAAATGTTTGACAAAGCAAGAAAATATGTCTGAAGCCTTTGTTCCAAGTAAGCTCAATAGCCAAAATGACTCTTATAACTTCAACGTATAAAAACTTTTGTACCCCAAGAAAAGAGGAGAAATTACCTATATATTCACACCTGCTACCACGAAAAATACCTGCACATGCTGAAAAATTGGGACACCCTCTAGCAGCACCATCGGTGTTGCCTTCACCCTATTGATACGAGGGAATTCTCAAATAACCTTAATAGGAGATATCTCTTTCCGACAACGCGTGATGATATAAAAAAGCTTCAAATAAGAGAAGTCAACAATGTTATTGCGCATGTATTTCTTAAAATAATTAGGTGTCATTCTGATGAAACCTTTAACAGTCTGGATAACCGAAAATATAAAAATATTTTCTTAAAACCTAACATATGGTTTTCTCATCCTGCATATCATCGAAACAGAATAAGTAATAGTTGTTAATCTAACAAGATTAACTAAGTGACTCCATGCAAGCATTAACAAAATTAAAGTGAATTAATTTTGTATCGACCCTTTTTAATTTTTTTAATTTGTAAATTTACTTTTTCTCCTTTTGTTGCGTATAAATTTTCTTGATATTTTAATTAAATTTAATATTTTTATTCTTTGATTTTTGTTATTATGAATTACTATTTTTAAAAAAAATTGAGTGAAGAAGGATGATTAGAGTGACTTTCACCAAACAATGGAAATTAATTACTTATCTTACCAAAACGATGAAAAAGAGGAAGAATATCCACCAGCAGGTTCTTATTGCTTTTTTCTCAATAAGAATAGATGCTTATAACAATTGCTATTTTTTAACATGGACTGTATTTTTTGCTAAATATTTATAAAAAAATAGTTTGTAGTTATTAATGTTGATAAATGTAAGAGTCTGTCATTATTATATTTTGATAAATGGATTACATCTAAAAAGTATAAATGATGATAGCCATTTAAGATGTGTAAAAAATAAAGAGAGATTGGAACACGAAAACTTATAAAAAAGATAACAACTAATCATACAATATATATATATATATATATATATATATATATATATATATATATATATATATATAACATACTTGTAATATTTCATTTCTTTTTTTCATCTTTTCTTTCCCCCATTTTTATTTTTTCCCTGATTGCCTAACTTGTCATATTTTACCATTTTATCTCCCATTCTTTTATTTTTTTTTTCCTCTTTCTGTTTATGTCTTTCACTTAATTTAGAATAATGCCTTAACAGATATTCTTAGAATATTCTATTCTATTTTCTTACAACTAAAGTAAAAATAATTAAAATTAAAACTGTCTAGGTGGATGACGTGATCCATGCATATATTCAATGATATAAACTGGAAGACAACGTTAACTAACTAAGAAATTTTCCTTTCATTTTTTTACAATATAGTGGCACTAGAATTATTATAATCTATATATATGCTACTAAATCTTCAGCTAAGCCTTATTCCCATAACTTGGTCTATTATGAAACTTGTGAGCATCATTTTCTTTTATTTATAATAACACAACAATAACTAGATTAGAATATGATGATATTATTGGAAGAAACACCATTAATGGATCTGAAAATAATAAAATAAATGCAACAAAAAGATTGGTATCAAAGCACTAATTGAAAAGTCCACACAGAAGTTATTACCTGTAGTCAAAAGATACAGAGAATCTCTGAATAACAAATAACACGACAAGTACAATAATGGAGGTTCTTCATCATGGTGTATAGTTACCTGAGAATTTTGAACCTTTTCTTCGTATTAATTGTTGACATGTGCAGTGGTGATATGATGCAGAGCGTGTGCACCGTGGCTGGGACGGTTGCATTGATCCAAATAAATTCTCTTTTTCACACACGTGCATAACTGCACTTGCATGTGAAGACAGATCCTTCTTCCATCACATATTTATGGTGCCCTTGAAACTATAACAAAGTTACCCTATTCTATGTACTAATTTAATATCTCATGTGTCTTTGCCTCGTTCTTTGCTTTCATCTTCAACGGTTATATGCATTTCTTTCGGTATAGCTGCCCTTGGTATTGCAGAAGCATAATATAATGTAACAAGCACAAGTTTTCAAAAAGGTTCAAATTAAATAAGTAGTTTTATGAACACTACCTGATTAAATATGCAAAATGACAGTTTGTAATGTCCTTGATTGATCTCTAAAAGCTTATATATACATTTACAAGTTGTGGACAGTAAAAAAAAACTAGGAGAACATTGTAGAATCTCATCAAACCAATAAACTATGATAACATATATATAACAGGAAAATGTTGGAAAAATTGAGGGAAACATCTCGAAAATCAAAATGAGACTGTTTTTATTTAACGTGGGACTTAGATTCATATTAGAATATAGACTCACACTTGTGGGTACCTAATAGTTAAGAGAGAAACATTAAAGATTAAAATAAGACCGGTTACATCTACACTTGGATACTTAACAATTGAGGAGAAATATCTTTAGATCAAAATGAAACCGTTTTTACTTATATATCGAGAATGACACTATGTTCGATCTTAAACCTTAAAACATTGTTTGTAGGTTTTATTTTTTATGGCGAGTTAAAATATTTTTCTCTCAACTTAGTATCAGTTTGTCCACATCATGCATGTCAATTTAGTCTATAATCAACTTCTTACTTTTACGATAATTAGTTTCTAAATTTGGTGAAATCCATCTTAAAAGGAAAAAGTGGGCACCTGAAATAAAACATGAAGTAGTAAAAGGATAATATCCAAATTTGAGAGAGAGAAAATAGAATAATTAAGATGAGATGAGATCGTGCGTAGTACAACATGGCTGCTAACATGGGAACTCTTTTGGTTGTTTATGTTTGATTGGATAAATCCAGCTAAATCTCGTGCATGAAGAGCTAAACTCAAGGGGAGCACCACGACCAAACAAACTTCAACACCATTCCCACTTCTCATTCTTATCATCTCACGGAACCTTACCCCTTCATTTCTCCTTTTAATTCTTTCTTCAACATTATCAATGATTGATTAGGTGGTTTGTAACGCAGCAATTATTGCACAGGAAGACACATAGAAGGTGTTGTGTTTGCAACGTTCTGGATCCGACATAGCCCTTGTCGGACCCACCTCTCATGTTCTTCCTTCTCCCTTGAGTTCTTCATATTTTTTTTCCTTGTTGCATGGAGAGGAAGATCATATCCCACCCAACAGATCTCTCATAGAACAGGTAATTCTTTGTTGTTATTTTTGGAGATATAGTAGAACTATGAATATTCAACATCAACTTTAGGTTGGTCTGAATAAAATTAAGTATAGATCTGTTAATCAAAGTTTTAAGTTCAAGTCTGATGGAAAACAAAATACTTCACAAAAATTATTAACCAGATTTTTTGACAGAGACTTGTTGTTATAAGCAAAGATGAATACTTTATTCATATAACACACGACAAAAAAAATCAACATCTCACCCTTATTCTTACATAGGCCGGTGTTAGTCGAGTTACAAGTTAGTTGGCACCATTCATGTTTTTTTCTTTTTTTGTCGTTTTTAATGTTGAATTGGCCGGTCACATATCTTCTCTGCTACAGTTCTATATAACTTTTTCTGTTATGAGTGTCAGCCATTTTCTTATGGCTTATATTTTTTTTTTCTTCCTTTACAAGTGATTAAAAAAGGAATTCCAGAGTTCTTTTGGTGTGTGTATTTTTTTAATCAGATAACATTTGAAGGAAGGAATTCCAAGTAGGTTTCAGATTTTATATGCATTGTTGTCTTCTTCTTTGTTGTCTGTGAAATCTGCATGTTCTTTTGCCTGAGCCATTATCATGTGTTCCACTTTTTTATTGTACCTTTTTTCTTTTCACATAATATTTCACGTTATACAAACAACCTTTTGTGTATACAACAATAAATATTTATTTTTTAAATCTATACGATATCATATTAGTTATGTTTCTGTATAGATGCATTGTACACAAAAATAATAATAACTTCTCTCTTTTGAAGGTTGTTATTGTGTCATATCTCTTTGCCATTATTTACATGCTTTTTGTTTGTCTGATGTCTCACATGAGGATCTTTTGCTTTTCTTCAGCCTTTTCCATATATATATGTAAGTGTATTTGCTCTCCCTTTGAGACGACAATAGTAGCTTCCTTGAAACAACCTCAAAAGGAAAATCTATCTGCATCCATGACTGCATGTGTACTATAAATTTGTTTTGGTTGTGGCTATCTTCATTGGTTTATCAGCCTTCCTTTTTCAAAGTGTTGAATTTCATCTTTTCCTTCATTTCCTCCAAACCGAGCCCAAAGGTGAAAAGCAACCTTCATTTCCTAGTTATGAAAGTTTGTATTGTATTGTGTTATATTATCATGTATAATATATCCCATGAAAGTTCTTACTTCAAAATTTTTCAGAAGAAAAATAGTTTTAGAATATCACTACATTTCAGATTGTCATGTACCCTTTGATTGTTTCCTTGTTCAATATTGTTTTTGTCAAAGCTGTAACTTTAGTTGGTCTTCATTCGTTCATTGTTGGTACTAATTAGATGGTAAACAGTACTAGTGAAAGATAGAGGTAGTATAGTATGTGTTCGTCTGCATTTCTTGGGGTGTGACATAAAAGAAGAGGAAGCCATTGAGGCAGCAGCCATGAGTGGGGAAATTAGAAGAGGAGGAAGAGAGAGAGAAATAGGAGGCTGAATAGAAAATGAAAAAAAAAAAAGGATCAGTTATTTTGTGCAGTTTAAGGTTAAATGTATACACCAAATAGCCTTCATATATGTGAAAGATTATAGATATAGATGATCTTATTTGTCCACATGTTTTCCAATATTGCTTTGATTTACTTTCTCTAGAATTTCCTTTCATATATTCTGCAGGTTTTGAGGTTTGCCATTCTTTCAAAGACAGTCCTGAGGTTTTGAAGCTGGTATTCCTAACAATATACAATGGGGGGTTGCGTGTCAGTACCTTCTCATGCAATAAAAGCACCAAGGAAACTCCGTAGAAGGATAACAAGACGGCGTCAAAAGATCTCAAGTTCTATTCCTATTCCTATTCCCGATGATATGATCTTGAAAAGGAGTAGCAGCGCAGGGGGGCATGTGACAGATTATTCTGTAAGTGAATTTGTTCATATGGACTTTGAAAATGGTGCAACTACTACTTGCAGGCGCTCAGAAGTTTCTAATTCAGTATTCCATCTTACTCAGCTTCAATGGCAACTCAGTCAATATGACAATGAAACAAACTGTATATTCTTTTCACTTCACTATTTTCAATTTTTTTCTTTTGGGAGTTGTAATGAATTTGTTATGTCACTGCTTGCAGTAGTGAGTCAAGAAGAAACATATTTTGATTCAGTCAGCATTCTGGAATCTGAGTCAGATGAAGACTTCAATAGTGTTCATGGAGGTAATATGTATTACCTGTTTACATATATAAACAATTATTGAAACATGTTCACATAAATTCTATGCCCCTGATGATTTTTACACTTTATATCATTGTATATATACTGAGACAAGAGTGTCTAGTTAGGCCAATGACCTACTAGTGTTGTGATAGAAATTACTGTTGTTGTTGTTGTTGTTGTTTTGCTCCATATAGATTGATGTTTCTTTCTTTGCTTTCTTCCCTTGGGTTGCAGATTTATATGCAGATGGTTTTCCAATAGTAACCGGATGTGGCCAAGTGCTCCAGTATGGAAGATCATCATGTTTTTCAGATAGCAGGTGTCAGTATGAAGAATATCGTGAAAGCTATCTTAAAGTTGATGGAGGCAATCAAGACAACTTAAAGGGAAGAGATGAAAGTGGTTTTGGCCTTGTGAATACACCAGGTTGTGGAATGTCTCGCTTAAGCAAGAGTCAGGGAAGCTTCAAAGGTATAAAGGAATATAAACATGGTCTGGAAGAGAAAACTCCAGAGAGTGCACGGAAATCAGGCATTCATCGGTTGGCACCCTCTGTCAGTTTCAATGACAAAACCATGAATCGGCAAAGCAAACGACTGTCACAGATCTTCAAGCTTTCTTTCAAACGAAGGTCCTGTGATGTAGAGGATGCAAATGAACTTAGTAAGTGATGAAATACTTCAATTTCCATTGCATGAAAATAAATTTAACCGAACAATGGTCATTTTCTAACACTGCATTGGTTCCTTGGGGCTTGTACTTTAAACTTCCAACTATAAAGTTGAATACTGGTAAGTGTTGAACACGACTATTGTTTTCAAATAGTGTAAGTAATGCATGTGTTGCTTGAATCTGTTGCATGGAAGTATGCTACATTAATATATTATGCTAACTAATCTCCTTAATATTGTATTTGTATGTAAGGTCGTTCAAAAAGATATTTATTGCGACCTAGAGCAGGTCATACAATTCCATGCCAGAATGGAGAAAAGCCATCTCCTGGATGTTGGTCTGAAATTCCACCTTCAACATTTCAACTTCGAAGTGAACACTTTTTCAAGTATACTGTGACCTTCCTTGCTTGATGTTTCCATTATATGAATTTTAGTCCCATGAAAATATAATTGTCTAACCATTCTCTTTGTAGGGACAAGCGCAAGGCACCTGCACCGAATCATAGTCCTTACACTCCCATTGGTGTTGATCTATTTGTCTGTCGAAGAAAAATACATCATATTGCTCGACATCTTGAGCTTCCCAATGTGAAGACCAATGGAAAAATTCCCCAACTTCTTATTGTAAATATCCAGGTATAGTTTTTTTGGTATTTAATTCAACAGCATTCATTAAAAAAAATTCAGTACTAGTGTTGGCCTATGTATCATTAATTCAATATTGTCAAATTATTAGACTGTACTGTTGATTGGTTTCACATACATCATATTATCTTATGTGCTTTGTGGCAGTTGCCTACATATCCAGCTGCAATGTTCCTTGGTGATAGTGATGGAGAAGGGATGAGTCTTGTACTGTATTTCAAAGTTTCTGAGACTCTTGATGAACACATTTCTTCCCAGTTTCAGGAAAGCATTATGGTAAATATATTGTCCACTGCTATTATCCCATTGTAGACCATTTTCATTTTAGTTAACTTATGTCACCAAGTTACCTTAGTCTATATAAAGTAAATAATATATTGTTCTCCATTTCACGTCATTTTGTTTCAGTTGGATTTACAATATTGTTTCCTATACTTATGACTGTTAGAGTTCATTCAGGGTCACATATTGTAGGTTATTGTTCTAAGATGTCTATATTTAAGTCATCTACTTGATCAAAGAAGAAATTCTTTGGAGGATGTAGATTCTAGAATTTGAGATGTTATTGAACTGCTTGAGTCATTGGGATGTGATTACACCAGTTTTTTTAAGGCTTTTGTACAGCTGTTCCACTTGTGACCCGGTTTGAAGCATTCATCCTAATTGCTGCACATACTTTGTGCTAGCAGTTCTTCATGACTCTATTAGTTAGTGTTGTTAAAATATGTTTTCTCTCTGTTCATTTAGGGTAACATATTTAAACTGAGTCTGACACAACATATTTTAATACGTAACAATCAATATTATTAACATGGTTCTTGTTTCTTGTTTGTGCTATAGAAATTAGTTGAGGATGAGACAGAAAAGGTCAAAGGATTTGCAAAAGAATCTAGTGTTCCTTTTAGAGAAAGGCTAAAGATCATGGTAGGACTCGTCAACCCAGAGGATATGAACGTGAGTGCTGCTGAAAAGAAACTAGTAAATGCTTATAATGGAAAACCTGTACTCTCACGTCCACAGCACAACTTTTACAAGGTACAGAGAAGTTTAAAAATAATATTTCTACCATATCATTCAAAAAAAATATCAAAACATACAATTTTATGATGTTTTAACTAATGTGATTCCTTTCTTCAAAGTTTTTGCTCTTTTTCTGTCATGACTTAGGACGTTTGGGTACCTTAGCTCAATTTTTTTCTCTTTCTATCATAACATTTCTCCTCTATAGGTTATCAAACATCTGTTGTTGCACCTTACATGGAATTGACTTGTGTTTATTCTGCTCCTAACAGGGTCCTGATTACTTTGAGATTGATCTGGACATTCACCGATTTAGCTACATATCCAGGAAAGGACTTGATGCATTTAGGGATCGTTTGAAAGAGGGTATTCTTGATTTAGGCCTAACCATTCAGGTATCGTATCATGTTTGCATACTCTGGCATTCTTAGATATAATATTTGTCATACATTGTCATCAAAATAAAATGTATGGCTTTTAAACTTGCTATGACTACAAATAACCAACCAATCTTAACACATCAACCCTTCTAGCCTCTGCTATGACATGAAGATCAAGTCTTAAATGAATTTGAATATTCTATTATGAGACACTGCAACACTTTTTCCAGCTGCATTATATAATTAGCCTTCGACTAAGATTGACATTGACTAAATTTCTAATACAGGCACAGAAACAAGAAGAGCTTCCAGAGAAAGTATTGTGCTGCCTCAGATTGAACAAGATTGATCTTAATGACAATAATGGTCAAATACCCATGCTAATGACTCTTGATGGTGAATGCTAAGGGTTTTCTGTTGATTGGAGGGAATAGCATTCAACAATATAAATAAACATATGTATGTATTAGTTACTTTGTATAATTCCTCGGTCTAGGAAAAGTGGGAGTTAAGGTTATTAAATCGGATGCAACTCCTGCAGTTATGTTTTCTGTTCAAATGTACATTCAAGGAAAAGAAATTTAGAGGACGATTAACATGTTTTGCCAAATGAATGAAAGGTAGAAGTGTTTCTTTATTAACTATTGTAATGTAACCTGTAAACAAGTGAAAGACATTGCATTATTGAAATGACAAATGTTGCCAATAGATGTTTCTCCCCTGCGTGATTCACTTTTTGTTGCTTTTGCAAGTGCAAAACATTTGCCTAGTATTAAATATCACAAATATGCATTGAAGAGTTTATGTAAAGATTCTGGTAGCTGTCTCACCTATATAATTGGCCTTATTGCAGCACTTTCTCTCTGGAAATTAAGTTTACTTCATTATTAAGTTCTTATGTTTTATATTATTGGAGTTTAATTTCTATACGTCAATCAATAAGAAATCATAGTAGGGTATTACTTTTTAAGTATTATTATAAAAGTTAACAAATTGATTTACAATGTTTTTTATATTGTCTGGAATATTTTCTCATAGTTTTATTAGAAAAGTATGCCACCACTTGTAAGAGCCATATAGAAATATTCCTCTCTCTCTCTCGCTTCAAGTGGGTGGATGAGTTAGTGCAGCAATATTCTCCTCCTATATTCTACAATATCTATATTACGAGGATGGTGAACAGAGCTCTACCATTTGTTTTAGTGTTGACATGGATTTAAAATAAAATGTATATGGAAATAAATATAACACTGTGATTGACAAAAAGAAATTGAAAATGCTGGCAATTAAGGTGCATGATTAGATACACAGAGTCTAACAATAGGTGTGAACAGAATATTGACGTAGTAATAGTATAATCTCTTTTCTCAAACAATATTCTTCTTTCATTTTCACCAAGTTCACAGCAAGGCACATAAGGTACATTGAGTTACTCTTATAGCATCAAATAATGTAGTCTTTAAACCTAGTAAAATAGAATATTTTTCTTTAGTATTAAAGCAATCATGCAACGTGTCACTTCTATTAGCTATGTTATTTGTTCCTATAAGATCGGGATGACCCTACAGATTCACTCACTCCTTGTATGACACTCCTCGATCCTTTCTAAGGTGTCAATCTCTGGGTCTCGAAGCAGGTCTCGAAGCAGGTCTCGGAGAAGGGTATTTATCTCGAGATAACCACTTACTTATGGGCTTATACATGTACAAATTTATGATGAAGGCTCGAATATCTTTCAATTGCGATTTTGGAATTGTTTAAGTATAATGTATTGCGCATAAGCTGGTCCTGTTAACTTACTTAAAAGCTTCTTACTGATATTATTTGCTTCTACAAAATAAGCTACTTAATTTTTCAAGAGCTTTTTTTCCTTTTAAAGGAGAAGAAAAAGCTAGAAATAAGCTGGTCCATCAACTGAATGAAGTTAAATGAAATATTCTTCTCTCTCTTGTCAAGTGAGTACATGAGTCAATACAGTATCAAAATAAAGAAACATGAAATAGAACTGTTATACATTGAAATTTGCAATCTTTTAATCAACAGTGTTGGCACCATGATGCCCACTAGTACCCATGAATCCAATCTCCATTTCTCTCTAGCATTGTCAATAAAAACAATCAACAATGTTGGCTTCCACCTTTGGGTGGTTATCCCAATGCATTTCTCTGCTGTACAGTGATATTTTGCAGAATTGTATGCTTTCTGGTCTCTGTAAATTCCATTGGATTCTGCTTTTTAATTTATGACAGACACTGATAATATTATTCAGCAAACAGTGATGCAACATTTTCCATAATACATAGTCATTATCATTGTTCATATAGAATAAATTCAATCCTGGACAGTGACGTGATTTGTTCCTAAATCAACGTGAACATCACTTTTTTTTTTTTCTTCTTTCGTGGTTACTCTACTTATTTTTCTCATAATAAATATGAATTCTCTTCTTATGATCCTGCAGGACTTAATAATTTATATGATTCACCAAGGAAACTGCTTTAAGAACAAATCTTCCTCAATTAGTTGCAGGATGCAGGAGCAAATTCTGGTTTTGGATATTAAACCAGTACGAAATTGAAAATTAGTCTGGAATCAAATTCTTTACCTTTATTTTAAGGTGTCGTTTAAGTAATGTTCTTTTGAACTATCTTAGAATAACACATCATCCCTTTTTCCTTATTTTTTTGGTCGACAAATTTAACCAAACATATTGTTTATAAATGAGGCAGCTTCTTAAAAAAAAAAAAATACCTAGTTGATAAGAATAATTTTCCTTTTAGAATTCCACACTTTTTTTGTATCAATTGAGATTAGATAAGAATAAGTACTTTTCTTATTATTATTCTACAGTGTTTTTTTGAGTGACATTTTTATACTGTTTTATTATTTAAGGAATTCATAATTCTTTGAAATCTGTAGTCAAAAGCATAGAGTGCACCCATCATATATATACCATTAAATGTTTTAAATTTCTTAAAATAAATGAACTTTAAATAACTTCTTTGTTTTTCATATAATAAATGTTTTCCTTTGCAATAAACAATATTTTGTCTTTTTGCCTCATGTTCATAGGCCCTTGTCCAAGCTTATTGAGACGACCATAAACCGATGAAATTACAATTTAGGCTTGCAATTTCATAGTATTTTCATGCAACTCTCATTATAAAAATAACCTTGTAAAATTCTTATATTTTCTAGAATATAAATCTAGAATGTTTCAAACAAGTATATGCATTACACGTGCAGCAAAAGATATTTCGGATCACGCATGTCAGAAAACATTCAATTTAGTTTCCTGAATGAGTTTCTTGGCACTGCAGTTGAGGGAACATCATCTACATGGTGGATGAAACCGACAATTCCTACTGATATTTTGAGTGCTTAAGTTATATCAAAACTACAATGGTTGCCAAAGCATTTTCCTACGTAACCTTTGTACCTACGCCGACTCCAACGTATTTCGTGCAAGCAATGATGTCGTCAGTGAGGGACAAAGTCCAACAAGCATGGCCACACCGATGCGTTTGTTGTAGCCCAGAGGAGCAACGTGGTGAATGAAGTTGTTATAGAATGAATAATCCTGAATAGTTAAAATATTTTCTTTTAAAATTTTTCTGGAAAGTGTAATTCAGAAATCTTTTAATACATTTTTGATCTCGTAAAGATGCACGAAGCAATTTCCTACGGTCTATGTAAGTGTTAGAACCACAAAGACCACAAAAAATGTATAAATAAATTTCTCTCTCTTTTTCAAGTTTTGAATATCTGCAATGCAGCATATACAAGGGTCGAGGGAACATGATGAAATAAATAAATGAACATGTGTAGTAGAAAGCTACCAAGGTAAAAGAATTCTATTAAAAATGTTAACTTTTCTCTAAGTATTTCACCCGACACTTGGGGGTTGCAGTTTGTTACTGTAATCCTATGTATGATTTAGTGTCCTATATGTACACTTGACTCTAGTGAACAAAAGGAAGGGTACTGTTGCCAAATCAAGAGAGCTGAAGTGCAAGTTATGATGGTTCGGATATCCATTAAGGATTCCACCAATGGCCACAATGTTTTCTTAGTAATGCAGTCCTTGAAGATGTGGGAATAATCCTCTCCTCCGATCCTTGTGTCATTGGTCTGTAATACACAAATTGATATGCTGGTATTCATAACGAGTTATATTGTAATTTTGTTTTAACAGCTTCTGATTTACCCTTAAAACTGAAGTTAGAGATCAAAGAAAAATAGGTTGAGTTCCTCATTCAACTATTCAACGATGCAGTCAAGGAAAATGATAGTAAAGAACTCTTAAAAATTTGCATCTTTTATCTTTTTATGTATTTGGTGATGAGGCATTTTTCCAGTGTGATATGTTTGTTTCTAGTGTAACATCACCCTATATAAAAGTAGTCTCTTTACCTCTTCCCGATGTTGATATACGAAGAGGTGGCCGCATATTATTTTCATTCCGCTGCAACAACTCATCATTTTTATTTGATGAAATCACTTTTGGCGCTAATTGCTTCACAGGCTCACCATGTTTTCTGTGGCCCTGTAAAAGTTTTGGTACATAAAATAAGATGTAACCTGATTAAAATATAGTACATAGGTATTTTGATTCATATCATGATTCCATATATGACCCACACTCTGTGAAAACAACACTACTAAATAAGAATTTCCATCAACAGTAAATAAAAATAATAAAAAGAAACTTCATTTTGGTCACTGGAAGATCCTAAGAACAATAATTTAGTTTACCAAAGATTATTAGACCAGATTGGTTCTCTGGTGTTAATTTGTAGGCATCAGAATAGTCCGAAGCATTCAATAGGACCAAATTAGTCATTTGAGGAGTAAAATTATCATTTGGAATTCATTGTGATGTTACTGATATTTGGAGGATTAAGTTATAAATTTATTCTTTTTATAATAGTAAGGAAAGTTTTGCAACTACTAATGAGTCAAAATATTAAAATCCATTAGAAATAATTATGCCCAGATATTAATAAAAAAAAAAACACATATGAAGTGTTGGTTGTCAAATCTGACAGATCAGTTTATCATATGAAAAATGGCATATATATTGTCCATGATCAACAATTATAAGCCATGGTTTTGTTTGATCACAAAACGAGTTCAAATTCGCCTGAGGATTTCAAACTTACCTGATCTAACAGAGCATCCAATTTATCTGTGAAATCAAATTCCATGTATAAATTTGAGTTGTATGTATCAGCTACATCGAATGATTTTTGTTGAATGCGAGGAGCCTGGAATATTGGTAACACATAGGTGGAAGTCCTGTCCTGATGTCTTGATTTCAAACCATGTTTCCTTTCTGAAACTTCTCTCCCATGTTTTGTTAAATCATATGTAGGATCCAGAGCACTGATTTTGCTTCTAGAACCATCAGACAATATGGATGAAGCTTCTGGTTTTCTCCTTTTAGCCCATGTAAAGCCACTGGATGCTGAGACTTGTGCGGGTCCAGAGTATAAACTGTTTCCTCTGCAACCATCCACCACTTGGGCAGCCTCAGACTTTGCATCACATGAAGGCTTTGGTAGCTCTTTATGCAAAGCTCCTATTTTAACTTTTGCAACAAGTTCCCTACCATCATCTGTACCAGCATTTTGAGAATTATTCTGCATTTCCTTCACAACAAGAAAGAGAAGTGAATAAAAATAGTTATTTTCTTCAAGCAGTGTGGCATTGTTACTGAAACCAAGAGCACCTCTTTCAAAGCTGGTTTGTGGAAATTTATATGGTCATGGGAAACTTTGTGGACTCGTCTATGCCTTTTTGATGTTACAGCCTCTCTCACTTTACCTGAAGTCTTTTTCCTGTGTACAAGACAGAAAATAAACTAAGCATGTCGTTTCAATAGAAACCATGATTAAGTAGACCATCCATTTTAAATAATTCAGTGGTTAAGATACTCAAGTTTGGACCTGTTGAATTATTTAAATGAATATTAAATACTAACTTTTTTCACTTCAGAGGTCTAATTCTCCAGCATAAGGTTTGATATAACATATATGAATGTGAGAAAGTGTTAGGCCTTGGCCTTATTGAAGATGATGCAACCTTTAATTTTCATTCCCTATAGTAATACTAATAATAACTAAATTCATAAATAACAGTCAAAGCAGGAGAAAAATTCAAGTGTAATATAGCTTTGCCATAATGTATACAAGAAAAAACTGAAATGATATATACCTGCTCGCATCTTCCCGACTTCTGGCATCCATTTCTTTGCTCGGTGGATACTTTGGCAGGAGTGATGGATCACAGGCATATGGCCTGGTTTTGAAATACTACAAAATGTCCAACATGAGACATAGAATCAGAAACATAATTATGTGCAATAGCCAACCAAAAGCGAGCATACATCTTAATAAAACGGCAGTTTCAGAATAACAACTACGAAAAATACACATGGAACACCATCCTCATAGTTCACTCGTGAAGAGTCATTCTTTATCATGAAGGTAAAATCTAATTGAAAAAGGAAGAAGATCAAAATGCATAAAGAATTCACCTCAGACGTGATTGCAGAGGAGGCAGTCCCACGCTTGGAGGGATCAATGGAAAGTAAAGTCTCAAGAAGTTTTACAGCAGTTACAGGAAAACCTTTACACCTCTCTTGAAGAGAGGCTTCGTAATTAGTCTGAGGCTTAAACATTGTGGCCAGAGGAAGCTTACTCTTTTTCCAGTACTCCTCTGGTGGAGACCCACAAAGCTTGAAAATTTTGTGTAATTGTTCAACCTGAAGATTAAATAAGAACATAAAAAATTAAACAACCAAAGATTTAGTGCTAGCCTCACAAAATGAAATGATGCATTGATAGCCTTGCTCTCATGCCTAGTAAATTCTTCTGTCCTTATTGTTTCTGAAGTCAAAACCACATGGCAATTCCAGGATCCTATTCACTAACGTGATGTGGTGATAAGGTAAATTCTTGTTGGAACAATGTTATAGTATGTTGTTGATAGTGAGGATTACCTCAGTTCTCCCCTTAAGGATGGGCTTCCCCAGAAAAAATTCAGCAAATACACAGCCAACACTCCATAGATCCACCGAAACTCCATAATTTGTTGATCCCATCAAGAGTTCAGGAGGACGATACCATAGAGTTACAACTCGACTTGTTAAGGGTTGCTTGCTATTTGGACTTAGGGTATTTGCTAATCCAAAATCTGCTATCTTGAGAACACCTTCATTGTTCACTAGTATATTAGATACTTTAATGTCTCGATGCATAATACCTCGAAGGTGACAATGCTCAATTCCACTTAATAACTGTCTCATGTAACACTTAATCTGTTGAGTAAAATATGAAACAACAGTTAAGGTAACATCTAATGCACTATGCTAAAGTAACCAACGTAATAAGTCACAAAATTATGTAAATAAAATGCAGACAAACTGAGACCAACCTGTGAGTCAGTGAACTTTATATCAGGAGAAGCTACTAGGCCAGCAAGGTCATGCTCCATGTATTCAAATACAAGGTATATGCTGTTTGATTGTTGTGAAGTAATTATACCCTCCAATTTCATGATGTTTGGGTGATCAAGTGTGCGAAGAATTATTATTTCTCTCGCCATGAACCTAATGCTATCGGCTTGAAATTTGTCAAAACGTACTTTCTTCAGGGCAACCATCCTCCCAGTTTCAACTTCACGTGCTTGGAATACACTGCTATATGTGCCTTGTCCAATCTACAGAAAAGAAAATGTCCTAAATAGATAAATGTTTATCACACAATGACATTAATAAGCCATATAAGGCCAAGAAATTGTCTCTGTTCTTTACAAGCTAGTTGTTTGTTCATGATAATGCAACATCAAATATTTTCATACCAAGTCTGGATCAAAAAAAACAACGGTTAAGTAGTGGCTGGTCAAATTTTCATCGAATCTTAATGACAGATATTAACAACATGATTTCGGAGAATTGTCATTTAGTCTTAGTCCTCGCATACTATTGATATTATTTTCTAACAGATTCATCTCAGCAATATGATTGATAAATGTTCATTAAATATTAGCATGGGTGAAACTCCATTATACGATGAAAAGCAAAACTAAAAAAAAACATCTCATTAAATTGCTTGTAAGTTTTATCCTTTTGTACATTCAATTTTAACAATTTGAACAACTTCAATAATAATGAAGTGCCCATCTACAATTAGAATTAGAGTTTTAATATAATATTATAATTTATACCTAAATTTTGTCAAAGCAGAACATATCAGATAAACTTGAATCATGACAAACCCTTAAATTTGTCAGCACCATTTTTTTTTAACATCCACAACAATATCTATTTTTCTTCCTATCCCATTATATCATACCTGTATTTTTTTTTTCTCATATAAGGTGTATAATTTGATATTTGAGATGTCACCAATCACTTTTCAACTTGAATATCATGCATGCATTGATAACTAATATAAGATGGAAATGGGGTGTTGAGTACCTTATCCAATCTCTCAAAAGAATCGGATTTGAGAGGGACCCACCCTTGAATGGCTTCCCCAGCAACAGAGGTAAGCCAAGGTGGCCACCCAGCAGCATTCTGCTCAGCTTCCACAAACCTACACGACAACCTCAACGACACCGGACCTCTCAAGCTTCCCTTCTTCCACTCCTTCGCCTCTTCCAATCTCGCCTCCCCCTCACGCGCCTCCACGACGCCGTTTCGCCTCTTCCCATTGCACCGTTTCTGCGAGCTCGAACTCAACGCGAGCAGCCCCGGCGGCGTCGAACTGCCTCCGGCAAGAACTCCCTTTGAGCTCGCACAGCCCATTTGCCGGCGGGTCCGACCCGGCTACGAAACGGGTCGCGAAAACGCCTCCGGAGAAAAACGAAACGATCAGAGAGAAAACGGAGAGAAACCCAGAAAGAGAAGCATCGAGAGAGAAGGAAAAACGGTGGCTTTTGTTGCTCCTCCCTCGCTCCTTCGGTTCGGTTTTTTCTCTCTTCCAAAGACGACACAATCCAGTAATCAATATCCAACCCTCTTCTCTCTCTCTGTATGTCGCGAGATCTGCGGAGGATTTTCGAGGATGTCGCGAACGGTCGTGAGACATTCGCGGGTCCCAATGGGCGCATATCTCTTTTTGGTGTTCTAATGTAAGAGAAAGAAAGAAAAGAGAGAGAGAGAAAGGTGTAATGTAACGGTTCGAATGATGTATGTGTTATTGTTTTCTGTTTGTTTGTCCCTTTGGTTGGATACACAGAGAAGTACAAATAGAAAGAGAAAGAAAGTGTGTGTGTGTTGTAATAGCATGGTGCACGATGGCTATATGCCAACTCCTAACAGCACCATTCAAACGCATGATGGAGTTAGTTCATTTGGGTTGGAATAATAATTTCTTCAACAATCATAATAGTAATAAAATTTATGATTTTTTATATATAATCTGACAGTTCTTTTAGTTTTGAGTTGCTGTCCAATTGTAACCAGACACCTCTCTTGTACTTGATTGGATAATTTATATCTTCAGTGAGTGATTGTGGTTATGATTTTCTTTCCTTTCAAACTGTTCATGACTACGTGGGTCATGATTGTTTCTGGTTTTGATTGTATTTTGATTGTGACTCAAGTGATATAGTACATGTTTTTTAGGCTTTTTGGTGCATGATTTTTTTTCTCTGTTGAAAGAAAGCAATGATACATGTTAAATTACCAAAGATAAGATGGTGGCAAAAAGTTTCACAATAGTTGTGCATGTATCAGTTACACAGTACCAGTAATAAAAATTTCTGATAGATGTTGAGTTTAATAAAATAATTAATCCCTCATAGTGAGTTAAGGTTTGAAATTTCATCAAAATGAGTGTTTATGTTTGGTGTCGAACTTTTTTTAAAAGTATTCTCTTTCAAAAGAAATAGTATCTAAAAAAATTTGAGAGAAACTTCTAATTTAAGCATCATTTAATAATTGTTGTGTAATGCTCACATCTTGTGCTGGGAAAATGATTTAATTCCTTGCTCAAATCAATTAAACTCTCTCTCTCAATAAATAGTTTGTAATAAATTTTTGTATGATGGTGATACATAATAATTGTTATTTGTAGTTATTATATATATAATTTATATTATTCTGCTGCCAGAGTGAAAAATTACTAGAAGTTACTCTGGTTAAAATTATTTCAACAGGTTTATTTAGAAAATGAAGATAATATGGAGAACTATGTTGTGAGCCAAAATTCTGTTGCTAAGATTCCTTGACACGGGTAAAGTGAACAGAAAAAAAGAAAAAAAAAAAGATGAGTTAAATTAAATAAGTCTAAACTTTAATGTTTTGACCATCTTTAGAAAATAATAAAGGCAGCAGCAGATGGGTGCTTCCTTTCTATACTTTCTTGTCACATCATCAAGAACATGTAGAGGACATATCAATAGTACATATAAATAGACAAATAACTAAAGAATTTGTTTCTTTTTCACGTTTAAATTATATTTTGTACTCTTTTATTACGATTAACATATAATCTTAATATTTCAATCATTTTAATTCAAATTTTGTTTTTTTTTTAATTCTTTAATCATTATACTCTGTATACCACTTTTCTTCTGTGTGTAGAACTAATATACTTTGTTTAAAATAATTATATATTTAAAATGGATTTGTAAATATTTTTTTTCAAAATGTTCGAAAGTAAAAAAAATTAATTAAGTTTTTAAAAATTTGTGAAGTGTGAAGGTTAAGGTTTTGAAGAAAGTGAAATTTGGCTTTTTTTTTTCTAAATGTTGGATGAAAGGTGATATTTTAATTGATGGGTGGTTTTAAGTTGACGAAAGATTTAAAAGGTTTAATGAATATTTTTGAGAATAAATGAGAATTTGTTGTATAAGAATGAATGAATTGAAAAATTGAATAATTTATTGTAACAAAAAAGAAATACTAAAGTTGGGTAAAAAAATATTAAAATGTCAAAATTACATCTTACTTGTAAATAAAACATAACTAAACCTTTTTCAACTAGAATTTATTTTCTTTTAACCCTTAAGAAGAAAACCAATATCCACAATTGTTTATGTGGTGCCTGACACCAAGGAGCAAAGTCTGATATAAAGTGGACCAAATAAAAGTAGTAACTGCAGCTATACACATTATCCATTCCAAGCCTAAATCTGATCCAACTAAAACATGACTCTGAGAAAATGCAAATTTTACATAAGAATATTCGTGTAATAAATTTAAGATTTTGTTATATAACATTTATATCATGTGTTGGTTGACAGTGGTCTTCAAACCATATTCACCTACTCTACAATGAATTTGAGAAAGTTAGCTCTGAAATGAAAATTGACAGACACTTGTCACATATTTTTAAATCAAACAATTTTCATATTTTTCCTAATTTTTTTCTTGTTTAAGAAAGTAATAGGAAGTATTTTTGTTGAAATTAGGAATGCTGAACGACTTTTTAAATTTTGGTGAACACTCGTACGTATATAATCATAAATGAGTTTAAATTGTAGCAATTTATAAAATAAGTAAAATAAAAATTAAAAAATGTTTGATGGAAGGAAAAGGGAAAACGTGTTTGAGGAAAGAGAAATTTAACACAAGTATATGTGTGTGAAAAATAATACAGTATACTCCATTATTTTAAAAGTTATTTCCATATTATTTCTTTTCTTACAAACACACAGACTTCTTTTCATCTATCTCTATTTCTTACCTACCAAATAAATGCATTAATTTCTACTTTATGTCTCACCTATTTTCATTCAATTTTTTATTTTCATCCCATCAATTTCTCTAGACTTTGTCACAGGGATCCTAGATACAAATTCAGTGTGTTGTCCACAATAGACAAGTCCTCTAGTACAAGGCAGCTGAAAGTAGTGACAAATTTTTTGTTAGATTTAACTTCACCAATCTCATGTGAACAATAATGAGGTAAACATCATTCAACAACTCCACCTTACTACAGCCTAAACAATACAAGTTTACAAGGTTATATAATAAACAAATTTGAGCACTGTCCCACTTAGTGGGGACGGCTACATAAGATAAATCCATTGAAGATGATTGAAGTTAGCAAAGTGATTCTTTAAACTTCCATAACATACAAAAGGAATTCAATACAAGCTTTTCAATTATTGTACTCTAGAACTGCCCTTAAGCTTCCAAGGAGTATTTATAAATTATATAATGATGTTCGTACATTAGTTTAAATGATATTCATACCTGTAAACGATATCTTATACAACCAATTCCATAATTTTGATGTACAAAAGAAGGTGTTACATACAGTGAAACTAGAAAACAATAAACATGCACTAACCATTTCCAACTATGACCAGTGACTACACCTTCACATTATCCATTTCATCTTCTAGACAACTTCATTCTGTACTTTAGGAGGAATGAGTAGCAATCATGACATCACACTTTTATACTATGATTTGCTCTTCTTTTAAGCGCAAATGTACAGGTCTTTGGTCATTACTTCCAAAATCCATATCTTTAAGCAAAGGGTGCTTCTCTGGTACGGTATTGTGCGGTTTTAGTGGCAATGAATTGGTGTTAGCTGTGTTGTGGCTGCTATTTCTAGCAGCAGGCACATCATGATTATGCTTACCCTCATACGTGGTTATGACAGCTTTGGGGTCGGTTGAAGCTCTCTCAACATGCTTACGCACGTTGCATCCTGCACTTGTGCATTTGTAATAGCTCCTGTCCATAGAAATTCAGTACCAGACAATTTAAAAGTATTCCAGAACAGAATACATTCAAGGCTATAAAGCCTATAAACAACACTGATTATCAAATGTTTGTCAGATTGAAAGAATGAGTGGCTGTGTCCTCATACACATTGACAAAAGTAAGTGTGTGTATCTAAGGGAAACAGTTATGCATCAAAAATGAGAATGCACTAGCTTCAAGGTAACAAAAGAAAGAAACAACATTTCATATCCAACATCATCATCCATTTCAGTGAGTGTTGAGGGCACTGGGGATAGGGGAAAGGGGAGAGGGCCAAATCTTGACAATAAGGTCAAACCAATAGCCTATGTTACCGGAACAAAACTTGAATCCTGATGTTATGATTATCTCATGATGAAAAAAATTGCTACAATGTCATAAAGAAATGCACAAAGACATATCACACACATCAGAAGTGGTGCTGGTAACCAGACCGCTGACTAATGCAACGAGAAACAACAGCAAAAGTTTACGACAATATCAATGTAGGTAGGGAAACACTGCAGATTCTCCCAGTTAAGAATATATGTAGAGAAGCACAAAAAAAAAAGAGTGAAAACACTTCAGAATCAAAGGAGCACAGACGGTGTGAGAATAAAGAGAACATTTATGTGTACTTCCAAGATAATTTAATTTTTTTTATTAAATTATAAGATGAAACGACAAATTTCTCTAATTTTAAATTTAAAAAATTGGATATAAACTTAATTAACAACAGCAATATGTTAAAAAGCTCCTTGTGGAAAGCAAGTGGTTTAGTTTTAGTTAACGGATTCTTTCAACAACTTTGCATATTGTATTCCAAATTTCCAATCAGATGTTCCAACTAACTATATTCATTTAAAGAAAGACTTGAAAATAATATGAAAAGTGACAAACATAACATCCTTATTCCTGGTGGCTATTAGTGGCCTCTGTCGAGATAAAATGTCAAGTTTCTCCCAATTTTCCAGCAAAAATATGTCAAGCGTAACACTTGGGGTTATAGTCCACCCAATCCCATTATAGCAACTGATATAAAATTCTATAATAGAGTCTGGGAGCAGAAGCAGACATTCAGACACAGACAATCATTTGTACAGAGCAATCAAAAGCCAGAAATCAAGGATGGGCGAAAGCAAATTTCTAAGCGAATACTTTTGGTGCACAATATGAAGAAAACTAAAAGCACGTTAAGTTAATTTAGCAGTAAGACCGAAAAAAAATACTTTCTCCTTTTCAAAACATTAGTAGTCTTAAAGAAGAAATTTTGTTTCATTTTATCTGTTACTTCAGGAAACTATGAAAATGTCTATTAATTTCTCTAACTTCATCCTCGTTTCTTGATATCTCCCACTGAATGAAATGATAGCAAAACGTCAAAAAGTACAAGGGAATATTATTCACAATCGAAAACAAGATGATATTTTTGGAAGAGGTGGTATCAATCAATACAGATTTGAAAGCGAGTATATTACATTGACCTCCTTGACGTTTAAGAAACACATGCAAACTCCCTCTCTAGCTTCAGAAATTACACTGACAATAAAATTGTTATACTAGACAGATAACCCTAGCATAAAATTTAGAAGTTTTTCAAAAACATGCCTACTTTGTACATTTGTTCAGGAACATAGTACCCATTAAAATCAACTAATATGAATGCACAATATACAAATAGAGAAAGTGATTTCACAGTACAAATCACCACACATTATACACAATTAACACATACTGGATTTCCTGTATGAAAAATCAAACCTAAACTTCTTATAACCTGGTAGCACTGATTCACCTTGTACCGTAAAAAACAGTTGCTTGCGAATTAATTTGTCTTCGATATTTTTATAGCAGACCTCAATAGAAGATAAAGAAAACATGACGAAGGATTCTTGTATCTTTGATTAATATCATGTCTATTAAGGTGTAATCAAACTCTATGCAGTTAGTTATATGATTCCAAAGCGATATACTGTTTAAGAATTAAATGCATTCTGAATTTTTGAGAAATACGAACAAACAAATCTTTTAGAAGAAATATTGTAGCAAAGAGTTAAAGAATCACCTCGGATGAGGGTTTCCCTTCACCACTTTCTGACCATACTTTCTCCACCTGTAACCATCATCCAAAAGATCAACTTCGCTTCTTGTTTGCACAATAATTTTGGGTTCTGTGACAGTCTTCTGAGAAAGGGGTACTTCAGAGACCGCAACATCAGTATTCCTGAAAAGCAGAAATTTAGCCTATATTGTGAAGAATTATAGAAGTGCATAGTTGCATGACAAAGGATAAACATGGATAAAATTGCCTTCTCTTAGGGTTTGGCTCAATGTCCTCTGCCTCTTCCCTATTATCTACATCACCCACTTCCTCACTCTCACTTGACCCAGGTAGTAGTTGCCTAGGTGCCCCTTGATTGGAGGTCTGGTCGCTTTCAGGAACCGAACAATCAGGAATGTTTTCACTAAACTTGTTAACTTGTTGTCCAACCCAACCTTGTGAGTTTGACTCAGACTTCGGCTGAACAATTGCACTTCCATTTGAATCACTATTATCCTTGACACGTCTATTTGCCTGTGGCTTTTCATGGTTATGCTGACCTTTATAGATGATTTCAGTTATGTGACCATCAGGGGCACGCTCAACTTTTTTCTTCACTAGGCAATTCAGATGTGTACATTTGTAGTAGCTTCGTGGATACTCACTGCCCTTAACCTGCTTCTGCCCATACTTGCGCCAGTTATAGCCATCATCTGCAGGTTTGTCAATAGCCTGGGAAACCAGCTGATATTTCCTATCAGCCTGCGAGATATCCGAAGTTTCCAGTTGAGCACTTTTAGCTTCTGATACAGATGAAACTATTTGCTGCTCTGAAGCTTCATTTAGAGCAAAAGATGGTTGTTGTGGAGGTGGTTCAGTAGGAGCTGTTACTGCATGCATCTGGTTATCAGCTTGCATGTGCATATGAGATTGTGCTAGGACAGCTTGAGCTGTAACCTGTGCTAAAGCCTGTTGGTGAGACATCCCAAAGGGGCTCTGTATACATCAAATTGAAGAGATGGTGAGAACCTCAAACAAGTATATCCACCATCCCAAGGCACAAAGATCACATTAAATAATAATAGTAGTCATAATAATAATGAGTAAACACCCCAACAGCAGGACCAGCAAAATATGTAATATAATGCATACATAACCATGCACAGTTATTCAGAAAAAAAAGACACAAATTTTTAAGGGCAAAACGATTTTTGGATAACAGTTATGACATTTACCATGTAGAAGACAAATAAATCCAATCATTGAGTTCCATTGTCAACATAGAAATGGCCAATGAAAATATCTCGATTATTTTCACTATCGAGTGACCAAGGGAGATCGCACGTTTCAGCCACGAATTTTACCTTCATTTTCGGTAATTTCCAAAACGCCATATACCAAAACTAAAATTAAAGAATTAGGGTAATGCAACCAAAACCATTTCACTTTGACACATAATACCTCTTAAAAGTTTTGACATTTTGAAAAGGTGCGATCTAAATCCCACTGCCATCACTAGAGCAACCCCTCCAACAACCCCAAATTCATGCTTGTTTTACTCCAAATTAATATTTTTCACCCAGTTAAAGTCGCTAAAAACCAACCCCTTGTCTGAAAATCCACACATACAACTCCACAACCCAGAAATCCTTCGACACTAGTGAAGTAGTCCACTGAAAACATAAAACACGACACAGCACAATTGTAATAAAACCCAGATCAAATCTGAATTGTTGAGAGTACTATACTACAATCAGAGCCCACAAGCACTTCCCTGAGAAAACACTGATAACCCCAAAATCACCAAAATCCAATCCCCCGTGCCCTTCAACCGATCCGACAACCTTCTTTCAAAAAAATCACATCTTCACAAAAACACCACACCCCTTTTGAAATTCATCCCCACAACACACCTTCAGGAAGCTCTATTACGAATGAAATTAATCACCTGAGGGGAAAAGAAGCCAGGGGAGTTAAGAAACCCAGAAGGGCTCAACCCGGGTGGGACAGTGAATACAGGGGAACGAGCAATGACCAAATTCATGGGTCTGCTCTGCTTGAAGCCCTTGTGGGGCCCATCGTCGTCCTTGCCGGAGTTGTCGGCCACGGCCGCGGAGAAGGCCATCGGGGAGGCCATGGCGCCCGCAAGTAGCTGGGAGAAGGAGCGGCAGTCGGCGGCGGCATCGGAACCGAAAAAGCTAGACACGAGGGTCATGGGACCGGGGCTAGCGCCGCCGGCGGCGGAGAAAAAGGCCTCCGCGGATGGACGCGGAGGGAGTGTGATGGTGGGGCGCGGATGCGGCGGCGTGCCGGAGTCGGCGTTGGGAGTGGACATGGATGGTGGTGGGTGAGAAAATTATGGAAGAGAAAATACGATGGATAGATAGCGCCAGAGAAGCACGAAAATTATGGTTTCGTTTTGTGTTGTGTTATCTTCAACACTCTCAGCTCAAAGTCCAATCGGTGTCGTGCAAAACTCAATAATAACAATAATAATAATAATAATTGTCGGAAAAAAATATGTTTTTTATTACATAGCAAATTTATTATTTATAAAAAGATAAAATTAGCCATAAGATATATATATATATATAAATATATCTTTTTATTAAAAAAATTATAAACAATGATGTTAAATATGGTTCAAAAAAAATATCCTTTTATATAATAATATATAATGATGATATAGATTACAGATGTATTATTCTTATCTCTTATAACCTTAATATCCTGTCTTTTTTTCTGTTTGGTCTCTTTTCTTTTTGTTTCTTTTACTACATTTCTTGTACCCTTTTTCCAGCTCTTATTACTATTATGCGATTTATAAAATTAAGAAATCGATTCATATGGTCGGTAATATTAAATTTATTAGTATATAATTTTCTCTTTCAATTTATTAATGTGTGTTGGTTTTTTTTTAACTGGAATATGAGTTTATTTTATTAATTTTATATTTTTTGTCAGTTGCCTATACAAATTATAAAGGTTTATAAATATTTTGGCAGATATAATTAATATAAGAGACAGTTTAATAATAATTTTCCATTGAATTAATTAATATGCTAGTTACTTCTTTCTAATTCTAAGAGAAATTGAGATTATCTTGTTAATTAAACTTTATAGTTTATTGGTTGTAAAAGAAAGTCAAAAACAGTTACTATAAATATAAAAGACAATTTCAAAGAAATTCTATAAAAGATGTGAATAACTTTAGGAAATATTTAACTATAAAAGAGATACTTCAATTATAGCTAGGAATGGAGGTGGTATAATGTTTTAATAAATATTTAATTATTAAAAATATAGCAAATGTTTATGGAATTTTAATATATAAATATTTTGACTTTTGTTAATTTTACAAAAATATTGTAACTAACATTTGGGAAGCTTTTTTACTTTTTATTTTGATTTTGTATTGAAGACTTGTTTTTTGGTATATTCACATCTAATTTATCAGAGTAATGATGTATTATATATTCACAAAATATACATATACATGTCTAATAATATATTTTTTATTATCTTATTACATCATTTGTCACCCTCATTTACTGGTTATTATATTTATATGTTTTGTTATATCTAAGTGTAGGAGTATCCATGAATAATGATTTTCATTTCTCTTTGTTATTCATATTTTTAAACCTTGAAAAAAAAAACCTAGAAATGTGTAATTGTACAGAAATATCTAAGGTAAATAGTAAAAGTAACTATTGAAAGAACTAGTTTTTTAAATGAAGATGAATACATATTAATCTTTTACTATAGCCTTAAAACAAGTAAAAATAAAAATATTTCATTTACTATTTTTTTTATAGTTTTTGTTGTATCTAACTTGTGAGCATGATGAGTAGAGTGGGACACCATGCTTTCACATTTCACAAACAGATCTTGCTTCAACAAAATGATTCAACATTTTCAACTATAAAATTCATAACTTCATTGAAGGGGCCCATTTAAACACAGACAAAATGTCACCATTGTTTAACCCTTTCTAAATATATCCTTTCAGTTCTACATAAAGATGTTTTAAAATCTTCAAAGTAATTTAGATTTTCCACACGTTTTTCACATACAAAAAGAGTATTCCACTCTTATGATGTTATCTATTCTAATATTAGTTAATTTTTTTAAGTAATTAAAGTGAATTTAGTAACTTGGTTTGCTGTGAATGACAACTATATGCATTGTTATTTTTAATTAAGTATAGTTGAGAGTTTGAAATGGTAACATCTTTTTAAATATGGAATGAATAAATTATGTTAGAAATTTTTATACTCATTTAATTATTTAAAAATGTAAATTTATAAGTAATTTGGCTTCATTTTTTAGTTAAAATATATTTTAGGTTTAATTTGTTGGGACTATATTCTTAATATTAAAATATTTTGTGATAAAAGTTCACAACTTTGATTTAAATTTACTAATAAAAATCACAGTCGAAAACTCATAAAAAAATCAATAACTTCAAGATGATAATGCTATTTTTTTATCAACTTTCATAATAGATTGAGGAGTGTATCACTTTTTGTAGTTTAGTTTTTCAATTTTGAATAAAAAAGTAGCTTGGTTCATCTTTAAAAAAAATCATTTTTGATAGTTTATTCTAATATTAGTCACAAATTTAATTCATTTTAGTTTTATTAACGCACTAAACCATATAAATTTAAGAATGAGTGAAAATTTTCAACATGTTTTAAAATTATAAGATAATATCTATAATCATTAAAAACTTTTTTAGTAAATAGATTTTAACCTTATAAACACAATTCATTTTATTAGTTTTATTATATTTCAACTAATATATTGATAATGATAATTTATGTTTTTTAATCTCAATAAACTGTTAGAAAACATTATAACTCTAATAGATAGTAACCACATATACACATTTTCGTTTTAAAAAAAAGAGAGAATACTTTTTTGGTGGTTTTATTTGCTTTTCTTTTACATTTTAAAATCGCCATAATTTTTAAAAAATACTTTTTAACTATCATAATTAGGTATTTTCCATTCTTGGTGAGATGTGATGGTTATGACACTAATTAATTGTCTATTCAGGACTTAGTGATATTTGAAGTTCATCAATCCTCCATAAAGATATGTTATCTAAAAACTAAGTTTAGGACTTCCCTACAAAATATGTTGTTGTCAACTGATCTGTCTATCAATTTTTTTTTTTTTCTCTTTAACAGTGCTGCTTGAAATTTTAAGTAACATGTATAACTTGTTAAATTTTGGCTTGGTGATTGGGAGAAAGATATTTTAGAAAACTTTTTGCACCTAAAACTATTGAATTGATTTGTTTAAACTAAACCAGATTAAAAATGTAAAACTAATTTAAATTTACTTAATTTGCAGAAGAAGAAATGCTCTAAGCAATGGAAGATATAAAGTTTTGGGTTTGATAGGTGTACGTGGAGCAAGCTAAATCATTCATGAATTCAACGCTCTGCAATGTTATTGTCTGCTCCAAATTCACAAATCAAATAAATAAATCAAACCAAGTTGATGAACAAAGACAAACTTCATGTGCTAAAAAAGGAAGTGAATGTGCTATTTATGATAATCACTATTTGATGCAGTAAAATGGAAGTTATATTATTCTATATAACACACACACACACATATATATATATATATATATA